>OHCB01000109.1_pt1 | contig 32798 bp, 34 predicted proteins | sample 1577501 | NCBI WGS metagenome assembly OHCB01 (sample SAMEA3879582, study PRJEB24766) | human gut metagenome | biome: human-associated habitat; feature: feces | place: USA | collected 1985/1987
TTTTGTATGAGAACACCCCAAACGTTTTTTTCCATAGCACAAGTTTTTTAGGAAAAATACTACCTGGCTTTAGCCAGGCTGGAGATTTTTTCTAAAAGCCGCTTGCGGCTCAACTTGGGATATGGAAAAAGCCGTTTGACCTTTGCAGACAAAAACCCCGGTCAAGGTAAACGCAAGGCGGCCACGCCGGAAAAACTAAAATACCTCTCTCCCCTGAAAGGGGGGTTAAAACCGGGTTCGACAATCGGCTACCGGAGTACCCGGATTGTGCCGATCAGTGAAAAGTCAGGCGGCTTTTATCCGGCTGGCTTCACCGAACGGCTCTATCCGGAAATAGCCTACCTTAATCGGGTGGGTGGGTGTATTCATGCGTTAGGGATTGCAGTGGAAAGCCCACAGCCTTTAGGCGAGGACTTGGAGGCGGAAAGCCCGACCGTTTACGGGAACGCCCAAATCCTCCAAAAGAAAAGCGTACTAATATACTAAAATACTAAAAGTAGTAAATACTACATTCCAGGGAACAAGCCTCTATTCTTTTTAAAATCAATCCAGAAAAGCCATAAAATCCTTGTATAAACGAGATATACTCCCTATATTTGCGTAGTAATCCCCTGTTGTCCCTGTCGCAAGACAAACTCCAGGGTTTTGTTTTTATATACTCCCCCCCTATACGGTAGCGTATGGATCTTTTTCCTGAATCACCTTTTTAATCTTGAACAGCCGTTCTTTGGTTAGCGGCTTTATAGTTTCCGGATCCTCACCGTCGAATGTTTCCCCGAAGATCAGATCGTCCACCTCCAGGCCATGATTAAAATTCTCCCTGATACAGTCCCTTAGCAACCAAAGGTTTTTGAGGTTCACCCAATCGGCCGTTATGTTCCTGATCCTTCTAAACATGATTATCGCAGTACGAAAATAATGCCCCACATGATCGTAATCATGGCAAACCCGTTTATCCAGATAATAAACATCTATTTCCTGGTTTTCTTCATCCTCCGCGATCCGGCAAAGGCAGAACGGGATCTGCTCCAGTTTATCCCATTCGATATATTCCGTTGATTTCATATTGTCATTATTATAAATATCATTACTTGACCAATGATGCGATTACTTTCGTAAACTCCGAAATATCCCCCTCCACGCTGGCCTTTTCCAACGCTTTCATATATTCTTTTCTACGCTCCACCGGAACAACCGTCCAGTTATAGCCTCCAGACGCAAGCATGGCGTTCAAGACGAACCGTCCCATTCTCCCGTTCCCGTCCATATAGGGGTGAATATACACGAAAAAGAAGTGTCCCAAGACAGCCCTTACCGCCGGGTGCGGCTCATTCTTCAAGAGATCGAAAAGGACGGGCATAGCGTCCCTGACCGCTTTCGGGTTCAACGGGATATGTTGCGATCCCCGTATATAGACCTGCCCGGTACGATAACCCACAAGATCCTCCCTTTGCAAGATCCCCACCGTAACGAACGGCATCCACATCTGCATATACCAGACCGGATGATCCGCCCTTACCGCTTCCCCTGCGTTCTTTCCTTTCAGTATATCGGCGATCGTCCCCCTGACAGCCTGGAACGCCTGGTAATACCCACGTGCCACCAGTGCGTTTTTATGCTCCTTATCTTCTTCCTCCGGCTTCCAGTTCCCGACACGCACTTTCTCGATCAGTTCCGGGGAAACCCTATATCCCTCGATCGAGAGAGAATGATAAGCGTCCTCCGAATACTTTTCATCGACGGATCTCAAATACCCCTCCACGTCATCAATCTTTCCAGGGGCTTCGGGAAACAGTTCTACAACCTTATCCCTCATGTTCTCCCACATCAGGCGCAAGCGTGTGACGTAAGGCGACACCTCATAAACAAGGGGCGTTCGTGGCTGATCCTCGAACGGATCTTCTTCTCTCACGTCATACCCGAACCCCCGCATCGTGGAAACGATGCTGTCGGCGATTTCGCTGTTCCCGATGTTCCGGAACGCCCCGGCTATTCTTCCGGCACGAAGCGAAGCCCCGTTTTTCGTCAGTACCTTTAATATATCGGCAGCGTCCCGTATCATGGCCAGGCAGGTGCGGGCTGCGATCTTCTCCACCTGGAAATATCTCGGCGTGGTATATACCAGGGCTTCGGCAAGCGGATAGAGATTAAGGCCGTATTCCGGCTCTTTATATACCTGATCCGGGATCTCGCTTTGAAACACCAAAAGCGAGGTATCATACATCAGCTTTTGCGTGTTGTTATGGCCTTTCGGCGATTTGATAACCACCTGTACGGGCACGGTCGTTTTCCCCGAATACAGATCCAACGACTGGTCGGCCGTCAAACACCACCGTTCCCCCAGCCGGACGGCCGCATATTTCGCAATAAAATACCAGAATGAGGTGTACCAGACCGTCGTATCCCCCTCTGTTCCCGGCCTGGCCGCAATATACCAGCCTTTCATTACTTCCTGCAACCAGCCGTTATCCAACAGCCGGGTTAAATGCGTCCTCCCTATCTCGGCCGTCCCTTGCAGGACGACACAGCGGTCTTTCTCCTGGAGCTTTCTTAATTCCTCCAGTGAAGCCGCCATTTTCTCCGCCATTGTTGCCATAACCGTTTTTATTTAGATTCTGATTATTTTCGTGCAAATACTCGTTTTTAGACACGTGTAAATACTCGTTTTTAATTATGTGCATTTACTCGTATTTGTTGCAAAAATACAATATTTGTTCCGATAATCAGCTACTAATGAAGTCTTTTTTTACTTGTTGTATCGTCGAAACGGCCTTTCCCGTGAGCTTCGCCACGTTCCGGATCGAGTAGCCTTTCTTTAACAAGGCGATCGCCTCCCGGTATTCCTCTTTCCTCTGTTCGGCCGTTTTCCGGCTTCCCGGCTTCCGTCCCAGCCTGCCCCCTTTCTGGATTTCTGCTTTTTTGTTACCTCAACGTCTTTCTGTTCCTTATATTTTTTCATAGCGTATTCAGCTATTCTTATGGATAAAAGAATGCTGATTACTAGTACAAGTTCTTTAATATTCATAGCTGGTCTCCTATCCCATTACTCCACAAATTTCTAACGTTTCTTCACCATCTTTATCGACCTTAATATTGTTGCTTAATATCGACATTATCCAATCATCACTGTTTTCTATTGGCCAAAAATCTTTTAACATATCTTTAATATATCCGATACATTGTTCCCTAATGCACAACCGCCTAAGCATAGTGAAACAAGTAACACCAATGTTAATAATTTTTTCATGATAGCCGTTACCTCTTTAAGATTCTCAAATAGTGTATCTCCATTATACTTCATCAACCTAAAGAATGGAAGATATTTTCTTGCTCCCTAAAGCAAAAGCACCTGTCATTTTCAAAGTGAAAACAGCAAGTGCCTTAGAGTTCCATATCCTGTTTTTTGCTTTTCGCCGGAATTGTCCGGCTGACTTCACGCTCTGCCATTTCCTTCTTCTTGCGGCTCAACTGCTCTATAATGGAACTTTTGGCTTTCTTCTTGATTTGCTCCGTTCCGGCTTTTTTGACCTCCGGTTTCATCAGCGTGGTTTGGATTTTCTGAATAGTTGATTTCATAGCATTTGTGATTCTGGCAATCACGCCATCCAATCGTTTCACTGCATACTCAACTTCTTTCTTTGAAGCCTTACGCTCAGGGGAGAGAACCCACGCCTTAGACTGCTCCACCAGCTTAATATCCTCCTTGTGCGTTTCCAGTTTTACAGTATCAGCAACGACCTCAACCGCCTTGTCATAGGCAATATCGGCAACCTCGTCCACCAAAGCTTCCACATCTTCAATCTTCATCGTGAGTTCTTCCAACTTTTGCTCCTGTGCTGCCAGTTGCTCCTTTTGCTTGAAAAGAATATAGTCCTGTTTTTCCAGATATGCACGACCACCATATTCCGGTTCTTCTTCCAGTTGTAAGCCATGCTTTTTCGCCACATCAAACAGCAGCACTCGGCAAGCTGAATCGAAAGTCATCTTGCGGTTGTTTTTTCTTCCGACTGGCTTCTCCGGTTCCGGCAGTTCAAACCCCAATGCTTCCAAAGCCTTTTCCTGTTGTGGGGCAATCTCTCCATATTGATTTTCACAGTCGAACACATGACGCTCGTGAATATGAGGGGTGCTTTCATCCAAGTGCAGCGCCCAATTCAGGATATGGACATGAGAGCCGAAACGCTCATTTACGATTTCCATAAATTCTGTGACAATCTCAATGAGCAGTTCCGGTGGAACATGATTATCAAGTGTTCCAATCTGATAGACCGTTTCCTCTGGACAGGTCTTTTTGCTTTTGAGTAAATCACCGGTTTCCTTATTCCTTTCAGGGTGTCGGTTCTTCACATTTCTTTCGTTTTGTCCGGTTACAAAATCACGATACCGCTGACGATAAAAAAGCTGTTCCACATCTTCAAAAGTGGCAGACAGCTCATTTTCCTTATCGGGATTTTTGAAATTGCGGAAGCCATTGTAACAGTCCCAATAGAGATTTTGTTTGGCTCGTTCTTCGTCAATGTGTTCGCTGTTGGCAATGTCAAAACTGCGGTCATTGTGCTTCGGATTATAAACGCCATTCTTTCCAGCTCGTCCATTGTGCCTTGTTAATTTCACATGAGTTCCTCCTTTTCTTTTTGATTTCCCCGACAGGGGAGAAGGGCAGCGAAGCTGATTCCTTGCGGCTTTCTGCGTCAAGTAATACCCAGTACTAAGTGGCGAAACGCCACTTAACTGGGCAAGGCTGCCGCCCTTGACCTGCACAGGGGTATTGCATTCCCTGTACCCATGCACAAAGGGTTGCACCCTCTGTACTCCCGCCCGAACAAACTGACTTCGCCCCGTCCCAAGCTCTGTCAGTTCCTTCGGTTTTACAAAACAGTCCACCGGACTATTTTGCAAAAAGAAAAACCGACGCATGATCGCTTTACGCTCAATACATCGGTTTCTTCATCTGACCTTAACGGTCATATTCAGTTGTGGCAGATTAGACAATTTGAAAAATTACTCTGGCATATCTACTGAATAACTTAGATTGTTTCCTCTCTTGTCGCTCTTTAAATCATCATAATACCATAGATACATCGTTCTGTCATATACATTGATTTCAATAACACCATCTGGCTTTTGACCTTCTACTTCTAATGAGTAAATTTCCTTATCATGTGCATAGCCAAAAACAAATCTGGTATCTGGATAATTTGGATTCAAGTCCTGTTGAAAATCACTTAATTTTAAAGATGAATGAATTAGTTCTGTAATATCAGATATAAGAATGCTATCCGCTTTAGTTGTAACCGGTGTAGCATTCATAAACGCATATTGTACAGTTGCTTCCTCCACCTGTTTTTTGCAGCGTGCCATCACAAAACCTTGAACGGGATCATTATCGCTTCCTGCCCGATAGAAAATCGTATCATACTGTTTGCCATTCCATATATGCAATATTTCATCAACATGATTAAGAAAATCTTCTGGAACAGAAAATTCTTCATTTTCAGTATTCAAAGGAGAATTCAAAATAGCTTCTTCGACAGAACTATAATATATGAGTTCAGAATCCTTTTTATCGTAATCGCTCAAATTGAATTCGACATATGCATTGTCTTTATTGTCATCTTCCGGAACATAAGTATAACGACCATTTTCAATATGGTCATCATAATCAACAAACAGTCCAATACATATCAGCGCTGCAAAAATCAAAAAAACTATTCCTACAATGATTAGCAATATTTTCAAAAATTTTTTCATACAAAAGTCCACCTTCTTGCTTCATTTCAGTAAATTATATCATACCGATATGAACAATTCAATTTACACTCTATCAAGTAGTTTTTTTACTTACCTGTAACGCACATTTCTGCAAAATCCATAGTCCCCGATACTTTCCTCACAGGCGATAGGCAACGGTCAAAACATCAGGTCTGCACCTGACATTTTAACCGCATATCAGCCCTGATTATCACATTATCCCTGCTGGCTGTTCAGCCCATGCTTTTTCGCATATTCGCTGGCTTTCTGTCTGCGTTCCTCACTGTAAGGCGGCAAGAAACGGATAGACAGACGGGACTTTGCCAGCTCATAAGAAACACCGCCTTGAACATTGGATTTTTCCAGTCGGCAAAGGTCAGGGTACTTCTTAGCAAAAGCAGCCAACCTCTTTTTCAATCCGGCGTTGTGGGTGTAGATATTTGCCTTGTCCTCGCCCTCATTAAAGAGAACGATTGTTTCTTTCTCAATCTTCGTCAGTCTCGCCATAGCAGCCCTCCCTATGGTTTTTCAACACACGCAGCTTGCAGTAAAAGCAGCGATACCACCTTTCAACACCCTCAGCACTCAGCTTGACGGAAAGCATATAAAACAGCTTCTTCGCCACTGGATCGGGTGCAAGGGCAGCCACCATACGCAAACGCTCAACAGTTGCTTTCAGGTTCGGACAGCCAAAGGCATAAAGGGCTTCCATTTCATTCCGGTTCATCTTCATTGTGTTTTCCTCCTTAAAGTTTGATAAATGAAAAGCGACAGACACTTCATAAGGAAATACCTGTCGCTTCGTTTACGATATAAATTTGTTGGTTTTGGACTTGATAAAATCAGCAGTAAATCATTTCCTGTCTGATGATTTCTTCGGCTCGGTTACGGATAGAGTTCATGGACTGTACCCACAATATCTGATTGTCTGCTTTCATGGTTTCGGTCACACCCTCGGCTTGTTTCATCTGCTCAATGATAAGGCTGCACCTTTCCGTTGCCTGTTCGTTCAGGTCAGCAAGGTAAGTATGCAGTTCGCCGGATAAACAGAGGGCAGAGAACCTTGCAGGGTGGTACTGCTCTAAATATGTCCTGTGCAGTCTGCCCCACATACCGATAGGGCGGTGTTCCTCCGGCAGCTTCAAGTCCGGCACATAGTAATCGCCCACAAGAACATAGTCCAGACCGTTGCTTTCGTCATGGATTCGTGGTTTCAATTCTGTCATGCTATTTTTTCTCCTTTCACTTTTTGCCGATTTGATTTGCTTGTGGCGTTCTGTTCAGCACACAGCTTGCTATCAGAATTATTTTCTTCTGCTATACGCTCATGCTCCGCAAATTTTTTTGATTTCTCACGAATCTTTTTCATATACTTACGATTGGATTCTCGTTTTCTGCGAAGTCGATCTGCTTCTTTTTCAGCAGCAATCCTTTCTTCCTCTGTTGGTTCATGCTGCTCCACAGGTACTTGAAATTGCCCGACATAGTTAAGATATATCTCCACCTCTGTGGTGCGGTCTGCACCTTTTCCCTGTGGCTCGTGAACCAGTATTTTATCTATAAATTCATTTATCATGGCAGGAGTAAGCTCTGTAATGTTCTCATACTTTTTAACCAGCTTTAGAAAACGCTCCACATTATTTTGACCGCCTATAATTCGTTGCATATCAGCGGTGTCAGTCTCAATAATCTTGTTTAGCTCGTTCTGCTCATTTTCATAATCAGTAAGCATACTCTGAAAAAGCCTGTCCGGCAATCTTCCAATTACGTTATCTTCATAGATTTTCCTGATAAGCATATCCAGTTCGTGAACTCGCTTCTGATTTCTTTCAATGCGGTTTTTTACAGTTTCAGAAACAGCAATATCTTTCATCGCCGATTCTTCTTGCAGAGAATAGACAAACTCCTGCTCATTCAAAGAAACATAATGGCAAGTCTCTTGTATGGTTTTCAGAATGATGCTTTTAAGTGCTTTTGTTGAAATATGGTGGCAAGTACAATGCCGGTCATACTTCTGATAAGCAAGATTATAAGTGGAACATTCATAACAATCTGCCGGATTTGAATGGCTTATCCGCTTTTCGCCTTTGGTAGTATAGTATATTCTTTCACGCCCTTTTCGTTGCCTGTGATTATACATCGGCGCACCACAGTCAGCACAGTAAATCTTTCCGGTTAGAACATTAGGCTCACCCATAGGGTCTGCTTTTCTTACATTCTGTCTTAACTTTTGAGCAAGCATCCATGTTTCTTCATCGACAATAGGCTCTTGTGTATCATCAAAAACCACCCAATCTTCCTTATCTGCCCTTTTCGTCTTTTTGTCCTTATAGGAATTTTTGAATGTCCTGAAGTTGACAGTCTTTCCGATATACTCTGGTCGGGCAATCAGAGTAGTAACCTGATTTCCTCGCCACATATACGGATTTTCTTTGTCATAGTTGCTTGCATGATTTCCAAGTCCCTTTTTGCCAAGATAATAAGATGGTCTTTCAATTTTTTCTTCTGAAAGTTCTCTTGCTATCTGATAAGGTCCTTTTCCCTCAATAGTCATACGATAAATTCTGCGGACTACTTCAGCAGCTTCTTCATCAATAATCCAATGGTCGGGGTTTTCTGGGTCTTTCAAATAGCCGTATGGTGGGATATTACTTGTATGAGCGTTGCCGGAAGAACCTCTGGATTTCAGTACAGCTTTAATTTTCTTACTTGTATCCCTGACAAACCACTCATTCATGATATTCAGAAAAGGGGCAAACTCACTGGTTTCTTGACGGTCACTGTCAATACCATTATTGATTGCTATAAATCGAACTTCCTTTTCTCTAAACAGAATGTCAGTGAAAAAACCTACTTGCAGATGATCTCTGCCAATTCTGGACATATCCTTGCAGATACAGGCAGTGATTTCTCCGTTTTTAACACCTTCAACAAGTCTGTTCCATGAAGGTCTGTCAAAAGTTGCTCCACTCCAACCATCATCGGTAAAATGAACAAGATTCGTAAAGCCATGTTTTATAGCATAATCTTCAAGCATTTGCTTTTGATGAACGATACTATTACTCTCGCCAGCATTATCGTCATCACGAGACAGTCTTTCATACAAAGCAGTAATGCCATTGCTTCTATCTTTTTTTCTTCTCATGCTGAACTCCTTTCTTCAATTCCTATCCACTCCTTACGCTCACAAAATATCACATCGGTGTAAGGCTTGGGCGGCGTGGTATAATGCTCGGAAACAGAAGCCGTGGCCGCTTCAAAAATCTGCCCCTCGGAAAGCTCCGGCAGCGCCGCATCCTCTGCGCCGTCCTCGTCCGGCTTTGCTTTGAGCGCGGCGCGAAAACGGGCGTCAATGTCTTTCCAGCCTGCCATCAGGATCGTTTTGCCCTTGGCGGTGAATTGCTTGCCGCCGCAATCAAAAACCGCCGTAACGGTTTCATACTCCTGCGGCGCGGCAACGGCACACAGCAGCTTGCAGCAGACAAGGGACATCAGCTTCTTTTCGCTCTCCGGCAGTCCATCAAAGCCGCTGCCAGCAAAGGCCGTCGTGGGGATAATCGCGTGATGGTCGGAAACCTTGGCGCTGTTGATGACGCGCCCGATCTCCGGCATAAGCTCCGCGCCCTGCATAAAGGGAAGCACAGGCAGCAGCGCCGCAGCAAGGTCAGTTGCCGTCTGCGCCATATCCTCGGTGAGGTAATTGCTGTCGGTGCGGGGATAGGTCAGGAAGCGCTTTTCATACAGGCTTTGTGCATAGTCAAGGGTTTGCTTGGCGGTAAAGCCGTAAACGCGGTTGGCTTCCCTCTGCAAGGAGGTAAGGTCAAAGAGCTTCGGCGGCAGCGCAGTTTTCTTCTCCTTTTTGAGAGAAACGCAAACGGCCTGCGACGCTTCGCAAGCCGTTTTCAGCGCATCCGCAGCGGTAGCGTCGGAAATGCGTTCACTTTTCGCGTCCACGCCGCCGCAGCCGATATGTACGATGTGGTATTTTTCCTTGTGGAACATCGTAATTTTTCCGTCGCGCTCCACCAGCAGATTCAGCGTAGGCGAAAGCACCCGTCCCACATTCAGGGTCTTGTGATACAGCACGGAGAAAAGCCGCGTCGCATTGATACCCACAAGCCAATCTGCCCGCGCACGGCACAGCGCCGATTGATACAGCGCGTCGTATTCCGTTCCGGCTCGGCGTCCGGCAAAGCCCTCGCGGATGGCGCTGTCCTCCATAGAGGAAATCCAAAGACGGGAAAAGGGCTTTGTGCATCCGGCCTGCTCATAGACAAAGCGGAAAATCAGCTCGCCCTCGCGCCCGGCATCGCAGCCGTTCACCACCTCGGAAACGTCGCTGCGGTGCAGCAGTTCTTTCAGAACGGCAAGCTGCTTTTCCTTGCCGGGAGTAGGGGCATATTTCCATGCCTGCGGCAGAATGGGAAGATCCTCATAGCGCCACTTTTTGTATCGCTCGTCATAGCTGCCCGCGTCTGCCATGCTGATAAGATGCCCAATGCACCACGACACCAGCAGTCCGTCGCCGGAAAGATACCCGTCTTTTTGCTCCGCAGCGCCCAGCGCAAGGGCAACGGTCTTTGCCACAGAGGGCTTTTCACAAATAATCAAAACACTCATTCTTCATTCTCCTGTTTATCGGGATCGCTGGCGCTGTCTGCGTCCTCATAATCCCCGTATTCTTCGGCTTCGTCATCCTCGTCAAAATCGAACTCGTCCAGCTCGTCGCCGCCCTTGACGCTGGATTTCGGCTTGCGCAGCTTGAAGTACCACAGCGTACCGCCGCCACCCGCAGCAAGGATCAGCACAAGGATCAGGATGCCGCCCACATTGCTGTTCTTCTCCGGCGTCGGCTCGTCTGGCTGTTCTGTTTCCTCCGGCGTTGCTTCCTTTCCGGCGCAATTCGTCATATCCATTTTGCAGAGGGCGCAGTTCGTATTGACCTTGCCAGCGGTGCATTTTTCGGTGCAGGAGCAGACAATGGGCGTATTCTGGCTGTCGTCCTCCAGCAGCGCCATCAGGTCGGCTTCGTCCACGGGATTTAAGAAATATGTCTGATAGCGTTCTTCTTCCTCGTCCAGCAGCTTATCGTAGTCAATGACGATATACAGCGTGTGCCCATTTCGGGTTTCCACGGTGATAAATTGCTTATTGGTGTGTTTATCGTAGAGAAGATCGCGGGTCGCGGCGATGCCGTCCTCGGTGAACGGAGTGCCGGGGGCAATCGTGTTGTCCTCCGGCTGCGTTTCCTCCTGCCACGTTTCAGGCGGCAGCTCGTCATCGTAGTAGTCGCCGCCGTCCGCATAAGCGACGGTGGCAAAGGCCGTCATGCACAGCACCGCGCAGAGCAGCGCGGCGAATACAGAGCGAAAATGCTTATTCCTCGTCATCGGTCATGTCCTCCTGTTCGTGATAGGCGGTTTCCACGGGCGGCGCGTCATTTGCGCCGCCGCGCAGGAAATTCATCAGCTCGTCGCGGCTCATGCACATAGAGCGGACAAGATTGACGATTTCAAAGTTCTCCTGCTCGGTGCGCTGGGCTTCCAGCTCTTTCAGTCTGTTTTGGTACTCGGTGATTTTGCCGCGGGTCTTTTCAATCTCACGGTCAATGCGGTCAATTTTGCTCATAGCCATAGGTTAGCAGCTCCTTTCATTCAGCCGCTTTTCATAGCGGTATTTCATTTGCGTCGGATAGAGCGGCTGGGCAGGACGGCGGCTGCCTGTCCACGCCTTGCCGCCCGCAAGTCCGGCGTTCGTCCAGCCTGCGGCGCGTAGGCTTGCGCCGCTTTCGGTGTCTAAGGTATAGGTGACAATTTTGTGGTAGCCCATCGCCCGCGCAGCCCGTGCCGCTGCCGCATAGAGGATGCTGCAAGCGTTCTTCGTGCCATCGCTGCACAAGCGGTTGACTTCCAACGTAAAGCCGTCGTCCAAATAGCGGCTCACAGGCCGTCCCACAATGGCAACGGCACAAAGCCGCCCATTTTCAGCACAGCCAATGGAAAACTTGTGTCCAGCAACGGGCTTGTGATGGCGGTGATGCTGCCGCACAAACTCGTTCGCCTGCGCAAGAGAAACGGGAATCAGCGTCAGCATAGCCGTCCTCCTTAGTTGTACGGCGGTCTGGCGTAGGCGTAGAAATGTGCCTGCCAATAGCTGCTGTTCAGGTTGGAATAGGAAATCGGATCTCCGCAATGGATCATCATGGAATTGCCGACGTAGATTCCCACATGGCTAACGCCCGGAGTATCGTATGTCCCGACGAAAAACACGAGGTCGCCCGGCTGCGGGTTGGAAACAGGGGTGGAAATATTGTAAAGCCCCTGTGCGCCCAGCCTGCCCGTATTGCACACGCCGCTGTTTGTCAGCACCCAGCTCACGAAGCCGGAGCAGTCAAAGGAGGTGGACGGGCTGCTGCCGCCCCACACATAGGGGTACCCTAAATATTTTTCGGCTTCTGTGATAACGGCGGCAAAGGTTTCGTCCTCCATTGCAGAGGGCGGGATCTCATATCCCTCTGGGCGGTTTGTGATGTACTTGGGGATATACTCGCTATCCCCGAACAGCTCCGGCTTGTTGCCCAACACCGACATATACAGCGCATATTTGGACAGCGTTTCTTCGTCCATGATATAAACGGGGATATGCGAGAGATTGAAGTTTTCCAGCTCGACGGCGCAGATGTAGTAGTTATACGGAACTTCTACCTCGTACTTGTTGCCCGCGCTGTCTGTCCGGGTAACGGTGCGGTAGCGCACCTCGGTCACGACGGTTTCTGTGAGAATATATTGCTTTTCAAAGAGCATTTGCAGCGTCCCCTGCACCTCGCTTGCCGTCCATGCGCCGTCATGCAGCGCGGAGAGGATCGATGCCAGGACATAAGGATCGTGTTTGATCTCGTCAAGGTCATAGTGGTATTCGTCGTAATCATGGGTGCGTTCATAGGTGTCGAGATATTCTTGCAGCTCGGCTTCCAGCGCACAGTAGGCGGCTTCGGCGGCAAGAATGTCCGCGTCCTCCGACTGATAGCTGGATGCCGCCACACCGCCGCCAGCCGCGCCCACCAGCGCAGAGCAGGATTGCAGCCCGCCGATCAGCATGACAATCAGCAGGAAACCAGCCAGAACGACCAGCACACCTTTCCAATGGCGGGCAACGAACTCCGCTGCTTCCTTTGCCTTTTCTGCCGCTTTTTTCGCTGCCGTCGCCGTGGCTTCTACGGTTTTTTCGGCGCTTTTGGCGGTTGCCTGCGCGGTGCTGCCCGCAGCCTTTGCCGTTCTTGCAGCCTTGGCATACTCACGCTTTAGACGCTGCTTCTGGAAAAAGCGATTAAGCGGATTGCCGGAGAGCATTTCAGGGTTATCATGCAGCGCCTTTTGGTAGAGATATTCTGCATTGGCATTTAAGGCTTTGCGCTCGGCCTTTTCCGCAGCGCGGTAGGGTTTCAGCTTGCGGTGACGGCGCTCCCAGCGAATTGCACCGCCTGCGCCATGCTCGGCAAATTCCTCTGCCTTATGCCCGCTTTCCACACCGACGTTTTCATGCTCGACCTCATGGATTTTTCCGTGCGCCTGTACTGCGACCTCCCGCAGCGGACGGCCTAACGGATTCGGTTTCAGCTTGGGCGGGGACTTATCCACGGTATCAAAGCGCAGTTTGATCTTGGCTGTGCCGCTGACTTCATCAAAAACGCGCTCCTTGCGCAGCACCCGTTTCTTGGGGATCGCTGTCTGCGCCGCATCCAGCTTGTCGGCGGCCTTTTCCGCACGGTGGATATGCTTGTGCAGCTCCGGCGCGGCGCGTTCTTCCTCGGAAAACTGCAAATGGGATGCAGAATACCGCTGCTGCGCCGCGTCGCGGGACATCTGCGCTACCTGCCGCGCCTTGTGCGCGTTATGCTCTGCGGCTGCACGGTCAATGAGCTTTTCCACTGTACCACCCGGCGCGGCGGACGTTGGAATATCCTGCGGGATATGGGAAATGGGGCTGCCACTCTGCGGCTGAAACGGCTCGGCGCTAGGCTGCTGCGGTTTTGGCTGCTCCTTTTCCGGCTCTTTTTGCTCCTGTGGGCGGAGCTGCCGCCCGTGCTTGGGGGCGGCCTCTGCCGAATTCATAGGTGCGTCGCGTTTTCCCATCTGGACAGGCTGCCCATCCGGGGAAAGCTGCTTTTCCGCGTCACGCTCGGAAATATGGATTTCTTCACCCGTGGTCTGATTGTCCAGCACCGCGCCGTCGCGGGTCATGCGCTGGGTGAGCTTATCGCGGGGCTTAAATTCTTTCAATGGGTATCACCTCCGATCCGTTCCCGTGCAAGGGAACAAAACTCCGTGTTCAGTTCAATGCCGATGTAATGCCTGCCGTGCCGCTTCGCCGCAAGCCCCGTTGTGCCGCTGCCCATGAACGGATCAAGGACAATGCCACCCTTGGGACAGCCCGCCAGAATACAGGTTTCTGCCAGCAGGGGCGGATAGGCGGCAAAATGCCCGCCCTTGTAAGGCACGGTGTTGATAAACCACACATCGCGCTTTGCCCGGACGGGTGAGATCATGTCGTCGGTGATGCTGCCTTTTTCCCTCGGCTTATTGATATTCTGTGTCTGCGGCTGTCCCGGCACGGGTGCGGAATACTTGCCCACGCCGCGCCCAGCCTTTTTGCGCAGGGCGGTCGTGGGGGCAATGGGTTCAGCAATGGCAAGCCAGTCATAGAAATAACGTCTGCTCTTGGTGAACATGAAAATATGCTCATGGCTGCGGGTGCAGCGGTCTTTGGTACTTTCCGGCATAGGATTTCCCTTTGCCCAGATTATGTCGTTGCGCAGATACCAGCCGTCGGCGCGGAGCGCAAAGGCCAGCATCCACGGAATCCCGATCATGTCCTTTTGCTTGCAGCCCCGCACCGCTTGGCAGAGGGAAATGCTCTACCCGTTGCGTCCCTGCGGATATTTGGGGTCGCGGGTATCGCCCTTGCTGCCTGTGCCGCAATAGCTGTCTGCGATATTTACCCACAAAGTTCCATCCGGGCGCAGCACCCGGCGCACCTCGCGGAATACCGCTGTCAGCCGCGAAATGTATTCCTCCGGCGTAGCTTCCTGCCCGATCTGTGCGTCCATGCCGTAATCCCGCAGCCCGTAGTAGGGCGGCGAGGTCACGCAGCAATGAACGCTGCTTTCCGGCAGGGCTTTCAGCATATTCAGACTGTCGCCGCAGAGGATGGTATCAAGCTCCATCGTCATACGCCGTTCACCTCGCTCGGCTTGGTGGACATGATGCGGTAAAGCTCGGTGTCCCGTGGGAACTTATCTGCAAAGGGCAGGATCACATTTTCAAAGAACAGCAGTCCTTCGCCGGGGGGAGAGTTGGTAACGAACTTTAGCTGCTCCGGCGAGATATTCAGACGTTCGGCAAGAATTTTGCGGTCGCCCGCCGCTTGGTTGAGCATACAGATGAAGTCTGAATTTTCCAGAATATTTTCGATTTCCGGGCTGGACAGCAGATCCTTGACGTTCTGCGTCGCACCTGTCGGCACACCGCCCCATTTTCTGAAACGCTTCCAGATCTCCGCGCTGTATGCTGCGGTTTGCGGCTCTTTCAGTAACAAGTGAAATTCGTCTGCGTAATACCACGTCGATACGCCTGTGTTGCGGTTGCGGGTGACACGATTCCAAACCTGATCCTGAATCACCAACATCCCCGGCTTTTTCAGGTTCTTCGGCAGTTCCTTGATGTCAAAACAGACAAAGCGGTTGTCAATGTCAACCGTCGTTTGGTTGTTGAAGAAATTGAGCGATCCCGACACATACAGGTCAAGTGCCTGCGCCACACGGTCGGCTTCCGGCAAATGCTGCGCCGTCAGCGCGGCGTGGAGGTCGGAGAGGATCGGCATATTCTCTGGGCGCGGGTCTGCAAAGTAGGGCTGATAGATACGCTGCACAGCGCGGTCAATTACGGTGCGTTCGATGGCTTCCAGCCCGGTCTTGCCGCCCATAATCAGCTCACAGAGGGACAGCACAAAATCGGATTTGAGCGCCAGCGGGTTTTCGTCCTCGGAATAGTTCAGGTTGATGTCCAGCGGATTCAGGTAATCGCGGCTGGTGGGAGAGAGCTTGATAATCTGCCCATGCAGCAGCTTTACCAGCGGCGCATACTCGCCCTCCGGGTCACATACCAGCACATGATCGTGGGTTTTCAGCAGCACACCGATCATTTCCCGCTTGCAGGAGAATGACTTGCCGCCGCCCGGTGTGCCGAATACAAGGCCGTTGGGCGAACGTGCATTTTTGCGGTCAAGCATAATCATGTTGCCGGACTTGGCGTTTAGCCCGTAGTAGAGGGAATCGCCGCCTTGAAATAGCTCCTGCGTCACAAAGGGAACGATGATTGCCACGGCCGAGGTCGTCATGCCCCGCGTGATATGGATTTGATTTTCCCCCAGCGGCAGCGAGGACACAAGACCGCGCTCCTGCTGGAAGTCCAGCCGCGTCAGGGTGCAGTTATGCTTTTGCGCTACGCCTGCTGTACGGAATACCTCGTTTTCCAGCTTGTGCTTGGTGTCGCCGTAATTCAGGACAAGAAACGTCAGCAGAAAATACCGCTCGTTGCGGCTTTGGAGATCTTGCAGCAGCTTTTTCGCCGCACCGCCGTAGGTAGCAAGGTCGGACGGCAGAATATCCATATCGTAGCCGTCCCGGACAGCCTTTTTCTGCTCCTGAATCTTCATTGCATCGAGGTCGGTGATTTTGCGCTTCACCATTTTTACGGCTTCTGTCTGCTCCAATGCCTGAATATGGACATTGACGACAAGGCTACTGTCCGTATCAAGAAAATCGGTCAGTATGCGGTCGGTCAGCTCCGGCGTAATGATCTGCAAAAAACTTGCAGCGCAGAGCTTGCCGCCCATCTGGAACATACGGCTATTCTTGAACGCAAAGGAGGATGGCGCGATAAAGTCCTTGGTGGAAAGCCCGCCAGCGGCAAGCCACTTCCAGTCAAAGTTGAAGCGTTCTCCATCCGGGTGCATGATGCCGTGCAGCACCTCCAAGCGCTCCTTGCCGTCCAGCACACGGGACACCGCACCCATGATTTTGAAGTAGCCCTGAATATCCAGCGAGATACGCGACAGCCTTGCCCGTGCCGCCTTGAGGTTATCGGCTTCAATGGTATAGGTAATGTATTTGGTTTTCACGCTGCCGTTGTTGCCGCGGGCAAGCTGCCGCTTGAGAATGTCCGTCTGCTCCTGCCGGATCGGGTCTAAACCGTCATTGCAGGGCGGCATTTCAAAGCTCCGAGCAAGCTGCTCCCGATCGGACTTGCGGTTGGGATAGGTGAACTGCACATGGATGGAAGAATCCAAATAGTTATACAGATCGCAGAGATATTCAAAAATAGCCGTCTGATCGTCAGGCTGCGCGAGCAAATAGTTGATGTCAAAAAACTCAATGCTCTGTGAATAGCGCCTGTTTCCGAGATAGCAGATGCCGTCCGGGTACATGATCTGATAGGGTATCGTGTCCTGCGCGGTATGGGGCTTGCCGTCACCGCGATATTTACGAATGACGGCTTCAATCTGTTTTCTTTCGGCGCGGGTGAGCTTGGGCTTGTCCGCCATGCTTTTTGCTTCCGCGCTGTCTGCTCTTTTCGACAATCGCCTTTACCTCCTGTTCCATTTGATATTGACACACAAGGGCGTCGTATGCGTTGACGGTCTGATAGGGGCGCTCCTTGGGGCGCAGAAAGCAGCTTTCTATGATTTGCCGCCCCACCACTTCAAGGGGCTGCCCGTTCTTCTCATACACCCCAAACAGAAAACCGGGGAGCATGACAACGATCATCACCATTGCCGCAGCCGTCGTCCCGATGCCGCCTTTGAGCAAAAAGAAAAGCGGCACTCCCATGAGCGCCGCCAGCCCAAAACAAATAAGTTGCCGCTTTGTCAAATTGAAAAGCACCTTGGATTTGATTTTCGTCAAATCCTTTGGCACGTTCACATAGGCCATGCGCTAACTCCTTTCCGCAAGTGTAATATCGCTTGCAATTTCATTGCCCCATGCGTCCCAGCCCGGCGTTTTCTGCCGGGCGAACAGCTCCACGCGGGGCAGATTGCCCATGAGCGCAAGAATTTTGTTCCGCGCTTCATCCGGCTTTTTACTGTGCTGCTCAATGGGACTGATGATAAACTGATGTACGCCTGCCGACTGCCGCTTGGGTTTGCCCTTGGTCGCCAGCAGACAGATTTCCGCATTGCTGCGCGTCCAGTAGCCCATGCCATAAAACCACGACGGGCTTTTCCGGTTGCGTTTGAGCCAGACGAACGCCACGGTTTTATACCGAAAGCCCCATGCGCGAATCAGATGCAGAGCTTCGGATAGCTGCGGAAAGGTCGCCCAGAGAAACAGGGCGCAGTCCTTCGCCGCCAACTCCGGCACGGGCAGGGCGCACAGCTCGTCAATGCTCATGGTGGAATAGTGATTTTCTGCCGCGCCCTGCACCTTCCTCTGCTCATAGCGCCACGGTGGGTCTGCGTAAATGATGTTGTACGTTCCGATAGGCAAGCCCTCCGTCAATGGGCGCTGAACACGGCCTTTGCCATACTGCCCGTTTTGAACAGACAGAAACACAGCAGCACCGTATAGCCCATTGCCAGCCAAATTGCGCCGGACACGTCGCCCGTCGCGGAAATGCTCTGGATCAAGACCGAGTAGATGCCCACGACCACCATAATCAAGAACGCCTGAAAGCCCAGCGCCAGCAGAGATTTCAGATAGTTTTGCCCGACATTGCGCCATTCTCCGTTTGTCATGGTAGCAAGCGGGATGGGTCCCAACGAGGTCACAAGATATATTTCAATCATTCTCCCGTAGACCACCAGCATAATGCAGATGGAAAGAATGTTCATCGTCAGCCCGACAAACAGAGATTGAAACCACAGTCCAATCAGTCCGCCAAGGCTCATAGCTTCCAGCGACGTTTGCAGATCACCCACAATGGAATCTATGTCAATGCTGGTATTGCCGATTATCACGCCTGCGCTCTGATTGACGACCTGCTGCGCTGCATCAAAAACGCCCATGACGATATTCCAAGTGTTCGTGACAATCAGAACAGCCGCGTAAGTTTTGAACACCCATTTGAAGAACATAAAGGTGTCAATATCGTGCAGATTATTTTTCTCTGTCACCATCTGGATCAGCTCGTAGGTCATTACAAATGCAAGAATTGCACCCGCAATCGGGATAATGACGGATTCAGACAGGTTGCGGATCATATTGAAAATGCCGGAGTTCCAGCCCTGCGGCGTCGCTCCAACATCAGCGGCAATTTCACCCACCTTTGTATTCACCGTATCGAACAGCCCCGACAGGTTGCCGATGATTCCGTCGATCAGAACGCCCTTAAACCATTCCTCCAGCCAATCAATAATCAAAAGGCAGCACCTCCTTTCCCGCGCCGCCCCCGGTCAGGGGACGGCGCGGCGGTGTATTTCAGAATCGGTTAGCTGAACAGGCCGGAGAGCAGCGGGACAAGAACGCCGCCAATCAAGGCAACGCCGCCGCCCGCCATGAGCTGCTTCATGCCCAATGGCGGGCGGCGGCGTGTCAAGAAATATATGGAATTTTTAAGAACCTCCCCGGCAGGGGGCAGGTCAGGCCGTGACCTGCTCCACCTCCGGGATGGGTTTGAGATTAAAATGAATTTCAATAGAAATGTGTCTTGTCTTATCGCTGTCTATGCGTTCATGGACAATGATTTCTTTAATCAGGCGGTTTAGGGTGGCGGCATCCAGTTCCGTAATATCGGCATATTCCTGAATGGCGTCTATCCACTGGCGGGCGTCATTCTCAATCTTCGCCTCATCGTCCAGCTTCTTTCTGGCTTCCCCGGCCCGCATTTTTAGTTCGTCCTGCTCCTTCTGCGTCTTTGCCAGCATAAGGTTGAAGTTGGCCTCGCTGATCCGTCCGGCCACCATGTCCTCATACAGCCGAAGCACCATCTTTTCCAGCACTTCAATCCGTTCCTCGTCTTTGGCAAGGGCGCGTTCCCATGCCTCCCGCTGGCCCCTCTGCTCGGCTTCGCAGGTGTCGGACAGTTTCCCGGCTATCGCCTCCCCGTCTGTCAGGGCGGCTCTGGCGCACTCCCGGATTTTGTTCAGCACAAGGCGGTAAAGGGTGTCGTACTCTACCCGGTGTTGGGAACAGTGGTTCTTGCCAAACGCGCCGTAGGTCTTGCAGGCGTAAATCTGCTGGGGGTGCTTGGCGTTGGTGGTTCGGATCGTCAGCGACTTTCCGCACTCCCCACACTTGATAAGCCCCGCAAACAGGCTTGTTTCTCCGCTCTGCCTTGGGCGCTGGCGGGATTTCAGCTTGCTCTGTACAATGGCGAAGCTCTTTCGGTCAATGAGCGGTTCGTGCCGCCCCTCCACCACGATCCAGTCCTGCGGCTTCTTCTCCCGGATTGTGCCGATTTTGAAGCGGTACTCCTTCTTCTGTGAAGCAATATCCCCGGCATAGACGGGATTCATCAGAATGTCCTTGATAACGGAAAAGTCCCAGATATACCGCCCGTTGGCCGGGTCTTTCTTCTCCCATTTAGTTCGCGTGTTCCGATAACCGCGCTCCCGGTTCCACCATGTAGGGCAGGGGATTTTTTCTTCCTCTAACTGCCGCCGGATGTAGTTGGGGCCGTGGCCCTCTAACGCCCAGGCAAACAGCCGCTTGACTATCGGGGCGGTTTCCCCGTCCACCAGCAGGTGGTTTTTGTCCTCCGGGTCTTTGCGGTAGCCGAAGGGGGCCAGACATCCGGTAAACTCGCCTTTCTGCGCTTTCAGCAGATAGGAAGAATGAACCTTCTTGGAAATATCCTTGCTGTACATCTCGTTCAGGATATTTTTGAACGGCGCAATATCGTTGTTTTCCCGCAGGGTGTCGATCCCGTCATTCATAGCGATATAGCGGACGCCGTGACGGGGGAAGAAGTCCTCAATCAGTGTGCCCGTCTGCAAGTAGTTCCGGCCCAGCCGGGAGAGGTCTTTCGTTATTACAAGGTTTATCTGTCTGCGCTCGATGGCCTTTAACATCCGTTTCAGGTCGGGGCGCTCCATGTTCAGCCCCGTGTAGCCATCGTCCTGATAGACTGCCGCAACCTCCCATCCCTGCCTCTGGCAGTAAGTTTCCAGCATATCCCGCTGGTTTGCGATACTGGCGCTTTCCCCGTCAAGGTCATCGTCCTTGGACAACCTGCAATAGATAGCTGCCCGGAAGCTCCCCGCCAGTACCTCGTCCATTCCTGCATATCCATAACCGTTCATCATAGCCGTTACCCGCACAATCCAGACGGAACACGGCTCTGCTGAACCTTATCTTTATTATACTCTAAATCTTGCTTTTTCGCAAGTTTAACTTTTGCGGCGTCCTGCCCGTATTTCTGGGCAATCAGGCTCACAAACACATCGGCGGCGTCCAGCTCGCCGTCAAAAACAGCGGTAACATGAATCTCGGTTTTGCTTTTTGCCATAGGCAGTAATCCTCCATACATAAAAATAGCCGGACAGGAGAGGGGCGGCAACGAAGTCCGGCAACGGGCTTCAAAAAACCTCCAAAACAATCTCCATCCAGCGGTTGGTTATTCTTTACCTTTTCTTTTATTTTTCTGTTGCTTTGGTTGCCGGAAGGGGGAAAAGGCCCGCAGTTACAGGCTTTTTCCCGGCAACCGGCCCGGCAACGGGATAGCAACAGGGTCGGCAACGGGCTATGTTTTCCCCGGCTTTTTCAGAAGGGGAGTTCCATTTGCTCCGTGACCTCCACAAATCCCTCCGGGATTTTTTCGGCTCCGTTGCCGGTGTCCGTTGCCGGGGCCTCCCGTTCCCATCCCTTCTGTCTGCCATATCCTTCAAATATCCGGGGATTGGAAAAATAGCGCCAGCCCGTGATACAGTGGTTCATAATGTCGTTGACCTCCCGGATTTCCCATTGTTTCGGCTCGTCAAAGGGATGGTTCAACGCCTCCTTGTAAAGCTGCTTGGAGCAGACGGCGTTTCCTGTGTAGCGGTCAAGGTAGGCTTGGATCATCCCGGCCTTGGTGTCCTCCGGCATAAAATCCCGCTGGTGTTCTTTCAGGTAGCGCACCATTTCGGGGCTGAAAGACAGCTTAAAATCGCCGCTTCTGTAAATCGTCATGGCCTCGGCCCATACCTGTTCCATGTAGGCTCTGGACGCGGCTTCATTGTCCAAAATGTGTACCTCGGCCTGCGCCGGGTTCACCATAATCGGCAGAAAACGGCGGTTGCCGGAGCGGTCAAGGGGCAGGAAGTCCAAGGCGTTGGAAGTGCCGCCGAACACGCATTGACGCAGCCTGTCCTCCGGGTGGGTTTCGTATGGTATCTTGTAGACTTCCTTCTGTCGGCTTAGGAAGGACTTGATTTCCTCAATGCTCTTGGCGTTGGCGGTGGCGATCATCTCGGACATTTCAATGATCCAGTGGCCTTGCAACTTACGGTACACATTTTCATCGTCCAGCTTGCGAAGGTCATCGGAAAACCACTCGTCCCTTACCGCCAGTAGGCGGAAGAAGGTAGATTTCCCGGCCCCCTGTCCGCCCACCAGACAGAGCATGACCTCAAACTTGCAGCCGGGGCAAAAGGCCCGCCGGATGGCTCCCAAAAGGAACAGCCGCAGGGCTTCAAAGGTGTATTGGTCGGTGTCGGCCCCTAAGAAGTGGCGCAGACAAAAGCGGATTCGCTCTTTCCTGTCCCACACAAGGCCGTTTAAGTAGTCCCGGATGGGATGGTAGCGGTTGGCGTCTGCCGCAAGGTCGGCGGCGTCCGCGATCTTCTTCTCGCTGGTCAGGCCGTAGGTGTTTTCCAGATACAGCCGGATATACTTCATGTCCGTGTCGGTCAGGGCGCGGCTGGCCGTCCTGTGCCGCCTGCCGACGGGCTTTAGAAGGTCTATGCGCTCGGTCAGCAGATTTTTTGCCAGCGCCCCGGACAAAAAGGGGTCATACTGGAAGGCGGTCAGGCAGTTTTGAATACTGTTCCTTACGCCGCCTTTCTCGGTGCTTTCCAGCATGGCCTTTACTTCCTCAACGCTCCGGGGCGGCGGCGCTTCTTGCATGGTCTGTTCTGCGGCCTGCCGTATCTCTGGCGGCAAGGTCTGCCATTCTTCGCTCAAGGTTCCTCACTTCCTTTCCGTGGCTGGCAATCAGGGCCGCCCGTTCCTCCATGTCGGCGGAGAGCAGCGTGTCCAGCAGATAGTCCACATAGTCCTGCTTTTGCAGGGCTTCTACAAACAACGGGTTCCATTCGTCCTCCGGCGTCTTGGGGGCATAACCCTCCTTCCAGCGGCGCAGCAGGTTTCGATAGTCGCACAGCACCCGGAAACAATACCGCTCCATGCGTCTGAATTGGTGTTCCGGGGTTTCCTGCCGTGGCCGGGGGCGGCGGTTCCTGCTGGGCGGCCCCTTATCCTCATAGGGGATGGAGAAGTCCCGCGCCAGCATAAGGGCGGCTTCTTTGGGGCTGATACTTTCCATGCGGGAAACAAAGTCCACCACATCCCCGTCCGCGCCGCAGCCGAAACAATGGAAACGGCGGTCAACCTTCATGCTGGGGGTCTTATCGTCATGGAAGGGGCAGCGGCACATCCCGTTCCGGCCCACCCGGATTCCGTAACGCTCGGCGGCCTGCCGGGTGGTAACAGACCGCTTGACTTCTTCAAAGATACTCAAATAGGCGGTTCCTCCTGAAATAAGAAAAGCGCCTGCCATTCTCACAAGGAAAAGGGCAAGCGCCAGTTGCTGGGTTTCATATTTAGTTTTTGGTATGGGAAAGGCGCGGCTTGCTGGCCGCGCCTTGGTGGGTGGTATTCGGTTGTCATTTTGTCTGCTGGCTGGACAAAGTGTCCAGAGGTGAGACAATAACGGGATATTCCGGCTACAATCTTCCCAAAATATAGAGCATTATCGCATTTTCACGATTTATATCCAGCTTAAAGCTCTTTTGAATTTCATCGCAGAATGTTATGATATGCTGCAATTTTTTACAGTAATTATAGAATGTCACATATCCTTGTGTTCGTGACGCACTTTCAAGAATATATTTTCCATTGTATTTTACATTTACTTTATCTGCGGTTTCAATCAGTGATATTTTTGATTGTTCTTCACACCCGATGGAATAAATTGAATGCTGAAAGTCACTGGCAACGAAAGACAATGCTTCTTCGGTTTTCTCTAAGCGAATGAGATTGTGGATTTCCCTTGCTTTTTTTCTATCAACATCAATCTCAAATAATCTTTTATAAGAGACGGCGGCATATAAGTATGCTTCATCCTCTTTCGTTGTAGTAGCCTTGATTTGTTTTTCCTGCCGGTGGACTTCAAATACAGTGAACAAGCCAGCAAGAGTTTCTTCCTCGATTGCGATACAATCCTCTGGATATGGTTCACTCCGAGGAAAAATCTCAATCCTTTCATCAGTTTTTATTACCTTACAATTACTGCCTTTTAGTAATTCTTCTATCATATCAATCACTTATAAACTTCACTACTTTGTTATATGCTTCATTCCGCCCGGCACTTCTGGACAAAGTGTCCAGAGGTAGGGGGAACTGGTGAAAATTATATATTATGGCTAAAGTCTCTTTTGAAGTGGGCCAGATCATACGGGTAATATTGCTGGCTTTTCAAACAGCTATCGTCTATTCCCAATATTTTGACCGCCGCCGCAGTTTCGTTGCTCCAATATCCGCAGTAGAGCATTTGGTCAGATTTATGAATGTCATACCATGGAAGAAAATCATGGCCTTTATACCATTTCTTTTCTAAATATTCTTTGATGTCCTCCGCTTTTTCCGAGCTGGTTTCAAGGATATTGCGCAAGGTTTGGTAGGGATTTTTCATAAAAACTTTCCATGCCTGATAGTCCGGCCCTCCCGCCCTTGATGAAAGTAGAAAGCCAACCAGCCAATCCTTTCGTCCGTATTGACAGGCCGCTTTTGAAATAGTGTCCCATGTTGCGTCATCCACCTCATACAACACCGCAAGAGCGACTACATCTACAATATCCACTTGGCTGGTGTTGGAGTTCCATTTTCCTGACAGCAAGCACAAAACTTCCGGCCATTTTTTGCTTAATTCTTTTAGATCAGTACCCATGCTATATTCTGCTGTCAATACAGAGGATTTTAATTCGGCTACCTTTCTTTCAATTAAGTCAAGTCTTTCTTTTGGTAGTTCTCCTTGCTTCAATGTGTTTTCAAATTGGGAGATACGCTTTTCCTGCTGTTGAATATATTTTCTGAAATATGCCTCATTTTTAATCTGATCTCTTATCTGACTGCCTTTTAATTTATCAAAAAATCCCATATAAATTCTTCCTCCTGTTTACCTCCTGCTGGCTGGACAAAGTGTCCAGAAGGTGGGGCAGGTCGGTTATGCCCTCAGCTATGGGACACTTTGTCCCATAGTTGGCGGCCTGTCAAAACTGATTTCATTTTACCACTGGCGGCGGGAAATGAGAAGTCCCTTACCGCTCCATATCCCTGTCCCGGCGCTTGGTCTGCGTCTGCTCCTGCCGCCTCCGGGCGGTGTCCACCACGGATTTCACCCGGTACAGCTTCATCAGGTCGTCGCGGATGGGCGTGTACTTGGCGTATTCCGCTTGGTACTCCTGTTGCAGCTTGCCGTATTCCATTCGCCACTTGGTAAGGGGCAGCTTGCCCTCCGGGGTGAAGTGGTCTTTCAGCTTGCGGCGGGCCATGTAAAACTGCCGCAACTCCCCCTCGTGGGCGGCCTTGAATTTCTCCCGCTGGCCCTGCCGGTGAATGGCGTTCATCTGGTCGTGGATGGGTTTCAGTTCCCGGTAGCGTCCCGCCTGTTCCAGCAGGTCTTTCAGTTCCTTCATGCGGGCCTGCTTTCCGCCCATACTGGCCTTTAGTTCCTCGATCCGTTCATTGTGGGAAGTGACGCGGGCCTCTAAATCGTCCACGGTGTAGAGCTTTTGCTCGGTCAAATAGTTCACGGTGTCGGCAAACTTTTGGAGATTGCCCGTCTTGGCCTTGCTGCTCCATGCTCCCGCGTTCCTTGCGCCATAGTAGGCCCCCAGCAGGTCGGCAAGGGTGGGGGCCTGCGGCTTGGACAATTCCTCCCGTACCTCGTTCAGCCAGCCGAACAGGGCGGCGATCCTCCGCTTCAAATCTTTCAAGAGGGCGTTGGTGGCCTTAATCCAGCGGTTGAGGTCGCCCTTGTCGGTAGCAATCCCCCGCGCCTCCATCTGCCGCACCGCTGGCCCCTCGTGGACGGTGGGGAGCAGGTCAAGGCCCTGTCTTAAATAGGAGCGGTGGTCGATCCGGCAGGGCAGGCCCCTTTCCTCAAACTTGGCGTTGCACATCTTGGCCCATGTTTCCCGCCAAAGTTCCAGCGTTTCCGGGCTGCCCCAGTCAGTGGTGGGAACCGCGTCAAAAAGGGGCTTGCCCTTGCTGTCCAGTATGCGGTTGCCGTCCTCGTCCAGACGGTAGACGCGCCGCTGTTTGAAGCCCCACTTGCCATCTTCCCGGATAGGCCGGATGGGGCAAAGCACATGGAAGTGTGGGTTGGGTATGCCCCCGTCCTCCTTGTCCGGCTGGTGTACGGCGAAGTCCACCACCATGCCCCGGCTGACAAAATGCTCCAACAAAAACTGCCTTGCAAGGGCGATGTTTTCTTCCAATGAAAACTCATTCTGCAAGGCAATATCAAAGCTGTATGCAAGCTGGGCGTCCTTGCCGCGCTCGGCGTTCTCCACGGCGTTCCATAGGGTCTGGCGGTCTTGGTATTCCGGTGGGGCGTGCGGGGGCAGGAGAATGTCGGAGCAGATCACGCCGCCCTTGCGGGTGTAGTCGCTGTACTCGCCGTAGTATTCGCTGTAAAGCCTCTCCCCGGCGCGGTAGGCCGCTGACGCGACGGCGGATTGTCCCGCGCTCCGCTTGACCTGCGTAACTGCCAGATGGAACAGGGCCATTTACTCGCCCTCCCGCTGGACAGCAGCATGGACGGCGGCCCGCACCTCCGGCATGGAGAAGATACGCTCGACAAGGGAATAGAAGTCCTGCTCGGACAGGGGCCTGACCTCCGGGGCCACGCTTTCCACGGCGACCCCTCTGGTAATGAGCCGGTGGGCGCGTTTCTGGCGCTCGCCCTTTTCATAATACTGCTTGCGCTGTTCCAGTCGCTTGGCCCGGTGCTGGTATTGGCGCAGCTTGGCCTCGTTCTCGGCGTACTCCCGTCGAAGCTCGTCTAACTCTTTGCTCATGTCGTTGACCTCCTTTGACTGAAAAATGGGTAAAAAATGACCGTCCTCCGGGGCGTTCCCGGTGAGCGGTCAGGGTGTCGGTTTTGATTTTCAGACCCGCCGAACCGATATAGCCGCGTAAGCGGGTATATCGGTTCAGCGGGTGCGCGGGGTAAGCGGCGTAAGCCGCGCAAGGGGCGCAGCCCCTTGGACGGAGCGTAGCGACGCAAAAACGGCGGGTTGCTCCATCTGGCAATCCGCCGTTCCGCCTCGCAGAGCGCACGAATACATAGCCGTCAGGCTATGTATAGAAGTGCGCCCTTTAGTTCCTAAAGGGTTTTTCTCCCAAAAATATAAGTTCATCATCATATGGTTCACCAGTGCAAACAATACGCAAAAAGTCATTAAAATTGTTGCCCAACAAACGAGAATTTTCTAACATAAAAGTTCTGATATTCGTTATGTTATCCCAATCAACAGGAGCCTCCATTATGTCACAAGATCATAAAAGACAAGATAAGATTCCATATAGAAACTTCCGATGTCTACAAAACCGGCCTTTAACCATGCTTCTGACAATTCATATCGTTCAAAGTTTTTAAGATAATCAGCTCCGCAATTCCCATTCATGCCGTTCCACATCAAGTCAGCCACTACAAATTCTTCTGAGTTAACTGGAACATATCCGTTTTTCTCTCTCGAAAAAGTCTTATGTAAGGCATACTCTGCTAATTCACCACAAAAAGTAATAAACATTGTCATTTGAGGAAGTTGATAAGTTGTTAAGAACTCTACAAATTGTTTTGGAAACCGATAACCTATCTGCTGTTCCATAAATTGCAAATCGGTTTCTGCCAATATTGACATTTTTAGCGGTTCTGAAAACAGTTGTGGTTCTTGCTGGTACAGCGTTTCTAAATATTCTTTTGCTGTTGGCATGATGTTCCTCCTTTAGCCTAACTTTTCAACCTCTCAACGCTATTATGTTCCCTCGCAAACTTCCTTGCTGCGTCCCGGCGTTCCTCACTGTATGGCGCGGTCAGCCGGAAACAGAAGCGGCCCTTGTCGATCTCAAAGGTTTTGCAGCCCCAGCCGTCATCGTCCACCTCCCGGCAATGCTCCGGCCAGCGGCGGGCGTAGGCTCCCAGCCGGTTCTTCAAGTCCGTGTTGTGGGTGCTGACGGTGATCCGGGGGCCTTGCTCATCAAACTCAATTATAGTTGTTTTCTGGATTTTCTTCAATCCTGTTTTCATGTCCTCCGCTCCTTTCCCTTGATTTTCGGCCCGTTACGCAAGAGGGGCCTTTTTCGCCTCTTTTTCCCGGCTCTTGACTTGGAAAAAACAGCGCTTTTGCGTTCAAAATGACCCGGACGGGTCATAGTCCGTTCCGGGCCGCTGTGATCGCCTGATTTTCGTTTTTTACGGCTCTTGACCGGGATTGCCGCCCCCGTTGGTGTGGCGGCGTGAAATGCTCCCGGAAGGGCCAAAGCGACACGGGCGGGGGCGGCGTCCTCCCGCCCGTATCGCGCTGGGTGTCCATGTTCGCCGGTTCTCCCTGCCGTCGTTCCTGCCCCTGGCTTTTTCAGCGGCGTTTCGCCCCCGTTGGCACGCTCGCCGCAGTCAAGGTTCCTCCACTTCCTCGCCGCGGGTTGCCGCGCTGCTTCGCCGGGGGGCATATCCCATACAGGCCGGTCATTCGATTGGAATAATCCATCGATGAACTACCTGTATCATAGCCCATTTTTGTACCCTCCCCCGTATGTCCGAAAAATAGGAATACCGCTTCCAAAATGAAAATTTCCACGATTGCGGAACGGTGTGTTATAATGGAAAAAAACAGCGGCAGCCAGCCGCAGGAAGGGGTGGCGTTCTATGAAAGTCCGTGTTTCCGTTCAGGAACGGCTGAAGGATTTACGGGTGGAACGGGGCTTGAAGCTGGAAGAACTGGCGGAGCAGACTGGCATTTCAAAATCAGCCCTCGGCAGCTATGAAAATGATGACTATAAGGAAATCAATCACGGCAGCCTGTTGAAGCTGGCTGACTTTTATCAGGTGTCCGTGGACTACCTGCTGGGCCTGACCGATAACCGGGAATATCTGGACACGCCGCTGGCGGAACTGCACCTGACCGATGAAGCGGTGGCGCTCCTGAAAAGCGGGCGGGTCAATAACCGGCTGCTGTGCGAAATGCTGGCCCACAAGGATTTTATCAAGCTGCTGGCGGATATTGAGATTTATGTGGACAGGGTAGCCAGTATGCAGGTGCAGAACCTCAACGCCTATGTGGATGTGGTGCGGCAGGAAATCATAGACCGCTATCAGCCGGGCGAGGACGATCCCCACCTCCGCGTCCTGCGCGCCGCCCATCTGGACGAGGACGAATATTTCAGCCAGCTTGTAAGCGAGGATTTGCGCCGGGTCATTCAGGACATCCGCGCCGCCCACAAGGGGGACAGCGAGGGCGCGCCGGTCAATACGGTGGCCGATGAACTGCGGCGGGACATTGAGGAAACCATGAACTTCAAAGGCAGCGACTTGGAACGGCAGGCGGTGTTGTACTGCAAGCGGCTGGGGATCAATTATAGCAAGCTGACAGAAGCGGAGTTTCGGCAGCTTATCCATATCCTGAATAAATCCGCCCTGCTCAAAACACACGGCTCAAAGCGGAAGAAGCGCAAATAAAAAGCAGGGAACCGAAGTTTCCTGCTTGGGTGGGACTTATAGAATAGAGGATAGTGGAATACCATCAAATGGCTTTCCATAGTGCCCGTCCCGATGTTTCATGATAAAATTTAATGCTTGCTGATTTTGTGGCAAGGGGATGCTATGCTCTGTTAAAATCTGTTCTGCCTCGTCTATGGCCGACAATGCAGACGGCGTGTGATTGATTTCCAAATCGCCCCAATCCAGTGTAATGACATCCAAAATAGTTTTGTAAAGTCCATAAATGACAGGGAAAAAGGAATGGTCTTTCTCTTGCTCATATAGCTTCTTCAAAGAAATAAATTCCTTCTCTGTTAAGCTATACCAAAACCCTACACCAGACTGCAAGCTAATTCTTTTCATACGATCCTCTATTTCCTGATAGGAGCGATACTCCAGTACTGTTTCTGGAGAGGCGTCACCAATGCGGCCTACCCATCCATCAATGTCCCAAGTGGATGTGATTTGCCACAATTCACCGAGAAGCCATTTCCAGCAATCTAAATTTTCGCTGTTATAAAATTTCAGGGCTTCTTCAAAACAAAGAATGAGGTAGGCAGCCCGTCCGCGTTTAGAAATAGGGAAAAACCTATGCCCCTGCCATTGGCGGCGCTCGGCTTTGATGTCTGCCTTTTTCTCCCGCGCCTGCCTTCGTTCCTCCGAGGAGCCGAAGAAGATACGGTAAAGAGTATAGAATGAAAGGGGGCCAACGAAGAACAACAACCACAAATGCCGCTCTATTAGCACCAGCAGTAAGATGGCTACGGTGGTTAGCAGCAGACACAGCCCAAGCCCAATGATTTTGATTCGCAGCTCTTTCCTGTTCTTCATAGGCTTTTGTTCCTTTCTCCGCCCGCTGGCTGGACAAAGTGTCCAGAAGTTGCAGGTAGGCGGTCATGTTCCTCCTTTGGGACAAAGTGTCCCAAAGGCAGCGGGGTTATGGCTGGCCGCTTCGGGTCAGGTTGGCCTTATGTTCTGTGTCCCATCCGTGGGGCTTTCGTCCTGCTCCAAAGCGATTACATCGGAAATATCGCAGTCCAGCGCCCCGCAGATACGCAGCAGCGTTTTCATGCTGATATGCTCGCCCTTTCCCATGTTGGCAATCATATTCGTGGTTAGACCGGCGGCAAGCCGCAAGTCCTCTTTCCTCATGCCGCGTTCCTTTAGAGTGTCCCATAGCGGCTGATAGCTAATGTGCATAGGCTCCCGCCTCCTTTTCCATCATTATAACAGAAACCTTGTGTTTCCACAATATTTCTTGACACAACCGCCGGTTCCGTCTGGATTGTGCTTTTCCTTTCTTTTTCTTGATTACATCTACTTAGCCATTAACTGTTTCATGCCCTGGCTTTTTATTGATGTGTGATAAAGAAGCAATAGAAGTGTAAAAAATTTTGCCGTTCCTATCCGGCACTTGCGCATTGTGTCGGATAGGTCGGGCGGTTATTCGGGCAAGTCCACCTTGCCAACAAAAGAATAATAAATCTCAATGTCCTGTCTGCGGGTCTTGTTCTCGTCATAGCTGCACTCATGCACAACGATTTTCTCTACAAACTCCCGCAACAGAGTAGGGGTAAGTTCTTCAAAGCTGGTATGCCGCCGGACAACATTCATAAACTTTTCTGCGTTCACGGTGGCTTCCTGTGCTTTGGAAAGCTCCGCCTGTATTCTGGCAACACGCTCTTTCAATTCCTGCTGTTCGGCTTCATAGTCTGCCGAAAGCTCCGTGAAACGCTCGTCAGAAATGCGACCGCTTACGCTGTCCTCATACAGCCGCTTGAAAATAGCGGAAAGTTCACCGATACGCTTTTCGGCAGCTTCCAGTTCCTTTTTCTTGGCGGCGTTCCGGCGTTTGCCGCCGTCCTCGTTCTGCTCGATCAGCAGCTTCATAAACCGGGCTTCATGCTTTGCCGCATAGCTCGTCACTTTCCGTAGATTGGAGAGAACGCCCGCAGTCAAAAGGTCGGTGCGGATAAAATGTGCGGTGCAGTCATGGGTGCGCTTCTTGTAGTTCCCGCAGATATAGCAGTCCTGTTTCCGCTTATCGGTCTGGTAACGCTGCTGATACATGACGCTGCCGCAGTCCGCGCAAAAGAGCATACCAGAGAACAAGCCCACTTCATCATAGCGGTTCGGACGCTTGCGCTGTTTGCGTAATTCCTGCACACGCTCCCATGTCTGGGTGTCGATGATAGGCTCATGGTGGTTCTCGAAAATTGCCTGTTTCTCAATGGGATTTTCTATGCTGTGCTTGGTCTTGTAGGACGGTTTCTCCGTCTTGAAGTTCACCAAACAGCCTATGTACTCCCGGTTTTCAAGGATATGCACCACGGTATTTGTCGCCCATTTGCACTCATAGCCGGGGTGATAGCGGCGTGTGCTGCCCGTCCTGCGGTATTCCAGCGTTCCCGGCGTTGGGATTTCCTGCTCGGTCAGCATACGGGCTATCTTGGTCGGACCGTTCCCGGCAAGGCACAGACGGTATATCTGCTTGACCACGGGTGCGGCTTCCTCGTCAATGATGAAGTTTTCGTCCTCGTCCATGAGGTAGCCGTACACGGGTTTGCTCGTAACAGGCTTGCCGCTCATGCCTTTTGACCGTTTTACAGCTTTGATTTTCTTACTCGTATCTCTCACCAGCCATTCGTTGAAAATGTTCCGCAGAGGGGCAAAATCATTGTCGCCCTGTGCGCTGTCTACTCCATCGTTGATGGCGATAAAGCGGACGCCTTTTTGTGGGAAAATCATCTCGGTATACATTCCCACCTGCAGGTAGTTTCGCCCTAACCGTGACATATCCTTTACGATAACGGTAGCCACTTTCCCGGCTTCAATGTCCGCAAGCATGGATTGAAAGCCCGGTCTTTGGAAGTTCGCACCAGAATAGCCATCGTCCGTGTACCAGCGCAGATTGGAAAAGCCGTTCTGCTTTGCGTAGGTTTCAAGGATACGCTTCTGGTTGGAAATGGAATTACTTTCGCCTTGCAGCTCGTCCTCATGGGATAGTCTTGGATAAAGGGCAGTGATTTTCTGGGTGGTCTGTCTTAACATAAAATCCTCCGTTTCCGACAGCCAGCCCCACTATTCCGT
>OHCB01000137.1_pt1 | contig 28509 bp, 39 predicted proteins | sample 1577501 | NCBI WGS metagenome assembly OHCB01 (sample SAMEA3879582, study PRJEB24766) | human gut metagenome | biome: human-associated habitat; feature: feces | place: USA | collected 1985/1987
TCTTCATTATATGTATATTAACTCTACTTTTTGATTATTGCAAGTCATAAATTTAAATTTTAAATAAAAAATATGCGGTATAGCCATTAAAGACTATACCGCATAAAATCAAGCGATTTGATGTATTGCTACATTGACGCTGGTGACCGTTCCGGCACCACCTGTCAGCTGCAGGCTGAGATTTGCCGCATTACCGACAGCAGCGCAGGACGGACGCACGCGGATCAGTTTGCTGATGGGTAACATTACCACACCAGCGGCAGCAGCAGTTTGACTGGCAGCAGCACCCGGTACAGCATCAGCACCATTGTACAGCTGTATGCCGATAGCACCAGCTGCCGTAGCAGTAACAGTCACCGTAGCGTTGATCTCGTACACACCCGGAGCCTTGACGTTGATAATGCCAGTGCCCGCTGCATGGCTTAAACCATTGCAGCACCCACTAAACTGCACGTCGTTAGCCCCCAGTGCAATAACATTGCCAACATCCAGAGCTTGACTAGCAAGATTATAAGTATTCAGATAAGCCATTACCTATCACCGCCAATCAAGCAGCAGTCAGATATTGGCAGCCAGCGCAACCACGCTGACCTAACAGCTGACGCACTGCCTCGATGATAGTGCCGTTTTGTACCAGCTGGCTATTCTGATAGCGTTGAGCCTGCAGGTCGCGGTCTTTATCCGCAATCTTATCGCGCAGCTCTTGGATTACGTTAGCAGTAATCAGAGCACGAGTAGCTTCACCTTCGCTGTGGATAGCAGTAGTGATTTCACAGGTGTTTTTATAATTCTCGGCTTTAACGCTGTCAATGTTGCGATTCGTCTCGCAGCAGCACTGCTGCGCCGCAAAACGATTCTCCGTAATTTGGTTACCCAGCTGATAGCCAGTATTAGTAATGCCGGCTGTCACGGCACCAAAGCCTTGACACATATCACGTTGCAGCTGATTTTGACCTTGCAGAGCATTTGTGTTCATAGCGTAAAAACCATCACAAACGCCGTTTTTAATACCTTCCAGGGCACGCATTACATTCTGATTGTTGAAACCTTCCTGCAATTCTGCCTGAGTTAAGGCATTACCACGACGGCCAAAGCCAAAACCGTCGCCGCCGAAAAACGCCAACCAGATGAGATACATAAACGGATTATTCATCCAATTATTGTTGCTATTGGTCAACGCCATTGCTTCGCCGATATCCATAAGATATCCCTCCTTTTATAATAATGCACATCGCGCGTGATGCCTACTTGTACCCGAGCATTCGCAAGCCAGCATTTATATCATTGTCAGAGATTCCCTGCTGCTTAGCTTGGGCTATAAATTGTTGCAGCATTTTATCATTGAGATTTTGCTTGATGACCTGCAGGTCGCCCGCCTGAGGTTGACGCTGCTGCTGATTCTGCCTTTGGTAAATTGGATTCATTCTGCACTCCTTTCAGCAGAGCGATAAGCTCTGCAAACTCCGCCTTGGTAACGTACTCTACAGGCTGCGGCTTAGGCTTCTCCACGAACGTGTACGTCGCCACAGATTTCATGCCGATTTTGTCCGTAGTCACGATGTAAAACTCCGCATCAGCAGAGTTCATGTAGATTCTTGACGCATTAGGTGGGAGAGTTAAAGCATTGAGCTGGTCGACACTCTGCACCCATACAATCTCACCAGCTGGAGCCATCTGCTGTGCTGGCTGACCAAAGAGCTGCGGCATAGGCGGCAGGTTCGGTTGATTTGGCATATTTGCAAAATTCATAAGCTCACCTCATTTCTGTCTACATTGTATAGGTAAAAGCGATGTGCAAAAGCGCAATAAAAGGGCATAAAAAAAGCACCCCAGGATCACTGGGGCGCATGTTACATGATGACATTGTAGATTTTGTCGTAAGAGCGGGCAAGGATACGTTTTACTGTACTCTCGTCCATATTACAGCGTAATTTGATAGCAACCACGGACAAGCCTCGAGTAAACATTAACTCGATGACTTCCCGCTGCTGCTCCGTAAGCCGTGCTTCTTCCATGGCACGGTCAAGTTCGATTCGTGAGCACATACGCAGCCACGCACGCGCTCGCTTACGAGTGACATCCATACACAAGACCTCCTAAGATATCACTTCCTCCCAATCAATCATCATTTATTGATAGCATAGGCAAGCAGACCAACGGCCGCAACGATAGCGGTATTGCGCTGTGCTTTAATTCTGCGGCGGGTACGAGCTTCCTCTTTGGCGGATGCCTGCAAGGATTTGTTGGCACTCTCCAATAAGCTGCTCTGAGCTTGCAGCTCTATCTGCAGCTTTATTGATTCCGTCTTGAGCTTGCTCAATTCCGCTTTCGATGCGCTCAGCGCTGCTTGTGATTCTGCCAGCGCTTGCTTGGTGCTCTTGGTTTGCTGCTGCAGCAGAGTCAAGCGACTGTCGAGTGCTGCCATCTCCGTTGCCGTCATTGTGTAGGTTGTAACCGATGATGCCGCCGATGCAGAGGCACAGCACAGCAAGCACAATGTAGCTGCAGTAATTGCGCAATATTGTTTTAAGCACATCTTAGCCCTCCCAAGTAAAGTATCCTGGAACAGCACCACCCTCGCGCATATCCACATGCACAAAACCACTGTCAACATAGGTGCCCACGCCATCGAAAATCTGCTTACAGATATTGGCCAGCTCACGCGTAGATACGCCGTCAACGTAGATATCAGCGGCAGTACCAGCGACATGCTGAGAGTTAGACACGCCACCTACAGCAGCATTGTGTACCGGGCAACGATAGCCGCTGCTGATGTAGATTGGGCGACCTAAACGTGCACGCAAGCGTTCCAGACCGGTCAGCAATGCAGAGCTAATGCCATATGTCGGCAACTCGCCGCAATGCTTGCAAGCAAATTCAGACTCAGAAAAATGAGCAGATAACATAGCCATAACAATCAACCTCTTCTCTTTTTGATAACATTAACAAGACCTTGCACTGCCTCAATACCGGCATCGTTAAGGTTCTCGCAAATAGACAACAGCTCCGTGATTACCAGATAGCCCGCAACCAGCGGAACAGCCCACACCGGCTGATGCAGCGTAATCATCGCCAAGTCCACCAATACTGCGGCAAGCACGCAGAGGATATACACGATGACCTTACCAACAAAACGATGCTTCATTACCTCGCTGGAGATAAGCCCTTCTGCACGCGCTGCCTCGATGCCGCCAATAATCTGCATCACAGACGGAGTTTGCCCCATGCCCTGCAGGCGCTTGTAGCTCAAAGACATCCAGCGCGTGAAGCAGTCAAGGAACACCAATGCACTGAAAACCATGAACAGTACCGCATGCTTGTGCAGCAGAACCGCCAAAATGGCACCAATCACCGATTTATAAGTAAAACCATGAGTCAAAGTGTGCGCCGCATTATAAACGGCATAGCGTAAAGCTAAAAAATCCATTTCTCAACCTCCTAATTATTCATTGTTACAGCTTCTACTTCCGTGGCCGTGCCAGCAGCTTCAACCTGCGCCTTGGCGGCTCTATACGCTGTGTGCAAAGCATTACTACGCACAGCAACAGCGGCGATAATCATACGCAGGTCCTGAGCCGTAACCACCGCATCCTCATTGTCTGCCGTGGTCCACTCTATTGTAGCTCCTTCTCCTTGCAGCTCCAGAGCAATAATAGCTGCGCTGATTCTGTCGCGGGCTTTACTATCGTAATCGTAGAGGTGCCCGTCGTATTCGATTGGCTCAACCTCTGCAGCATCACGTTGAATTTTAAGGGTAAGAATCTTGTGTTCTTTGGTACTTTCAAGGCTTTCTTCTTCCGTGATAACAGTGACACCTAAGTCTTTGAGGGCTTCCTCGGAAATAGACAAAGGTATAAAAATGCCGTCTTTGCCCAACACTTCGGAAAGCTCGTACAAATTAGAATAATTTTGTTCTTTATATGTATAGGTTATTTTCATTTGTCCTCCTTAGTTAAAGATAATTTCGACCTTAAATTTTTTGTCCACATTAGCGGAGGTAAACATGCTTGATATATTTGACGGTACACGTTGCACAAAGGTATAAAATCCCACATTAACGCCGCTGTAAGAAATTTTACCTACTGTAAGGGGCACAGTAACACCTGTTTCAAGCGGTGTGATGTTAAGGTTGATGTTATAACTACCACTTGTCACACCCTCTTCCTTAAAGGCAACGTCAAGCCAGCCGCCGTAATAAGATAACATTACCAATGTTACCGCTCTACCGTCATGCGTAACATCACCTGTAACCTCACCATAGTTGCCATTGTTGCGACTATACCCATATTGACCGCTCTGCTGTCCCATGGTCATTATAAAGGCATTATCCCCACCGCTGACAGCAGTTTTCTTTACTAGCATCAATCTATTAAGTCCCATTTAATCACCTCACGACAATGTACTTGCCTGTGCAACACTTGACAAGACACCGCTGCTACTTTTGATTAGCAGTATATTTAATAGTAACCCATTAACTGTGATAGCTAAATCGGACGCATTACCTACATATTTTAGAGTACCTGCATTAGTGATGCTCAGAGTGTAAGAGCCGTTAGACGTTATGTAGGCAGTAAATAAGGTAGCGTCACCATTGTTTAGCAGCCCTGCTAAACCTGACATATCTAGCGTAAAATTGCCTTGCACATTATATACTGCCACCGACTCAGACGGATTATCAGTAGCACCGCTAACACGAGGTGCATTATAACTTTCAAAGTTAAATTTCATTTTTTGGAAGGTCTGTTTGCCTGTCCACGTGTTAGATTCTGACGTGCTAACACCGCCACCACCACTAACTGCGATAGTTACGTTACCACTAGCGTCGGGTTTAACATTGTTCACAGTCTTGATATAAGTTGAGCTAATTACATTACCTGCACTGTCTTTTCGTGCATACTCTGCTGTGCCTGTCTTGTCTAACTTTCCGTTTAAAGCATTGTAAACAGCCTTATTAGCAATAGCGTTATTGGATGTAGCGGACAACGTAGTATCTACAGTGACGTTTGAACCACCGCTAACGCTAATACTAACATTGCCGTTTTCATCAGGTCTTACATTGTTTACAGACTGCACAACGTATTCCGGTTTACCCCTCAAATCACTGTATTGCCCGCTAGTCGCAACATCAGATAAGTCACTTCTATCAACCTTTTCTTGGAAAGCTACCTGTAATTGACCAATAGTCTTATCAAAATCTGCTTTTTTCGTGTAGGTTTCAGTAATGACATTACCAGCACCATCATGTGTTGCTGCACTAGCCGTGCCGGTATAATTTGTAGCATTAATTGACCCTACTGGTTGCGAACCTTGTCGCCAATTTATTGTAGCACCAGCACCCATTAAAGAGAAGCCGGAAAAAATATCAGTCCCGGCTTTATTCAGCAACGCATTATAGATAGCTTTGTTTTGCACCGGGTTAGTGCTTGTACTTGATAGTTCTTCATCAACAGTTACGCCACCATCAGCACCATCCTTGCCTTTAGGCAACACAAAATCAAGCACGGCAGCAGATGGTGTGCCGCGATTGGTGACTTGTGCCGATGTGCCCGGAGCACTTGTCGTAACGTTGCCTATGGTAATTGTAGCTGCATTACCTGCTGGACCTTGCAAACCTTGTACTCCTCGCTCGCCCTGTTCACCTTGGATGCCACGCGGTCCTTGGATGCCTTGTGCGCCCTGTTCGCCACGTTGCCCTGGCTCGCCCTTTTCGCCGGGGTCACCTTTGATGCCTTTAATGGTTATCGGGCTCGGGTTATCAAGGCCGGCTTTGTTCGTCCAAGTCAAAATGCCGCTAGAATCAATGTGTGGCACAAAGACGTTAACATTCTCGCTTAAATCCTTGGTGGTATTCATATATGTTTCAGCTTGCTCTGCATCCCATACCACCTCAGAATTTGCGTACGAGGAGCCGCCGGGCTTGCCGACCACGAGCTTGCGCTTGCCGTTCGCCTTGCGTGCGATGACCAGCTCGCCCTCACGCAACACAGGATTCACCTGCAGCCATTTTTCCTCGGACGCTGTGCTAAACTGTATTCTTGCATTACTCATTCATCTCACCTCACGCAGTACGCACCCAAAAGTATAAACACAAATAAGACGGCTCGAAGGTTACCTTTTCTCCGTTACCGGTAGATTTGATGGATATTTGATGCGTATGGTTGCCGTTAAAATGGCAAATATACTCCGTTTGATTGCTGTCAGCATTGCCCTCAGACCGCAAACCTCTTTCCTGGACGCTAAACCTACCATTTGCAGCCTCGTAGCCTAAAGTGTTGCTAATCGAATTGTTCTTCCCATAAAAAGTGTTACTTCGGCTGCGAAAATTGCCGGAAAGGTCTGCACTATATATCAACGCATCATGCCCATGTGCAGGAAGATTATTTACACCCAGCGTAAAGCCATCACTGCCGCCCATCGTGCCGCCGGGATAACCTGCACCGGCAGTGCGGATATAGCGGCCGCTCTGCAGCAGCTGCCAAGAACCGCCAAGCCTTGTGCCGGGATTGATGTTGTCGCGGGTGATTACCACAGAGCCAACAAAGCTCATCGCGTTGAGATAATCGATGTTCAAAGACACGTTACCGCTGCTGTCCGGCTTTTTACCCTCAACGCTATATACAAAATTCTTCTGCAGATTGCCTTTTGCATCCGGTTTTTCGCCGTTAAGCGACAGCAGGAATGTTTTTTTGATTGATGCTACGAGGCCTGCGTAATCGCTGTCCAAAGCATCCTGCCCCTGCTCGACAAGGACCTGCGCCATAGCGGCAGCCATAATCGTAGCCTGTTTATACAGCTTGTTGTGCAGGTCAGCCGCCGCCAGCCCCGGAACAACGCCACCGATACGCTGAGTATTGACAGCGTACTCAGCATCGGATACAACCTTGCTGCTGTCAACAGCCTCAGCAAATACCTTAAAATTACTTCTCGCCATTTGTTAGCTCGCTCCCTTCTACAGCCCAATGGCTATTGTAACCACTGTAACGCATAGTGTTGTAATCGTAGCTGAACAGCGGCAGGCCGTCCGTCGATACGAATGTCAGCACGTTGATGCGTACGCCCTCCGGCTTCGGAATGATATATGCGTGGATAATCAGCTCTCGCTCCAGCGCAGTATAATCGCCCTGCAGGACGATGTTGAACGACATATCCTGCAAATCTTCAATAGATAAATGCTTATCTTTGCCCATAACCGATTCCCACAGCTCATATAGCTCTGTTATAGTGCCCTTCCACGCATTTTGGATAATACGCGCTTTGATTAGCAGCCGGAACAAATCATCGTCCATCATGCTGTTGCTGTTGTTCATCTCTCCCGGAGGAAAGCCGGAAATAAAGCTGACGCTTGCCATGTTCTGCGGCTCTGGAGTATTGATTATCGGATACTCCGTGCCGCTGGCAATTTCCGTCGGAGCCGGGCAAACAATGTCGCCTGTAGCAGCAGCGGACGGCTCAAAGCTGAGCTGCCTGCTTACTCCGACAATAGCGCCGAGGATATCGAGCTGTGCAGTCGTAGCATAATCAACCTCAAACGCCGTAATCAAATCGGTGGCGCTGCTGTCCAAATCAAGGCCGTAGCTGAGCAATCTCTCTACCATAGCTGTAAAATTCGTGCTGCGGCGATACTCGCTCGTGATCAGCCGTTTATAATATGTTAAATCAAGCATCGACCTGTACCTCAATGGCATCGTATACCGGCTCCGGAATTTCCTTGTAACCTATTGCAACGTCAGCAACACCCATCGCGTCTGCAGCAAGCCCCAATTTCAGCTCTTTTATGCCAAATATGGGCTTCGTCAAAGACGGATTGCAGTCAGTGATGATGTTTGCCAGCACCGAAGCGGACACATCACTACCAATCGTCAGCGCGGCCAAATAATCATATATCGCACTCTTGACGTTGGCTTGGATGCTGGACATATAGCCAACATATTTCTTCAGCGTGCATTTGACGTAGATGGTTTTATATTCTGGCCGGTAAAATCTGATGGTATTGATATAATCGTTCTGATCGGTATACTGCACCTCCACGTCTCCGTTTGTATAACAGCCGATACCTTTATGCAGGTATATCGCCTCAGCCACGTCCTCGTCCGTACCGCCCTCAACTACACAGGTCACGGAGTGCGCCGGCAGGCCGTGCGGATTATCTTCGGTTACAGTGTCAACGTTGGTGTCATTCTCGTAAACAGCATAGCGGGACACGTCCGGTAATGCTGCAATAGCGCCCTTGGTGCCCGCCAGCATTGTCTGCGACGGATTAGCCGTACTGATTGCCTGCCTTTGGCGGAGCTGCGCGTCGGTTTCCTGCGTGTTGCCCAGCACAGCGCTCACTTCATTGATAACAGCTATCCATCCATAGGTCGGCGTCTCAATCTGCGCTATATCGCCCGCCAGCGCGCTCACAGCGCCTGCAGTGCGGCATGTCGCAACAGTGTACGTTGTACCGCTGGAATCAATTACTACACTTGCCGGCAAATCCCATGTCAGCCCCGCACGGTCTTTTACGGCACCATTGGTTATCTGCGTAAACGGGCTGCCAGTAATCTTTACTTGGCAGGTGCTGTGCCCTGCAGCCTTGCGCTTAATGCCGTTCAGCTTTACCACGCTGTCCAGCGACGCACCAATAGCCGTTTCAGGTGAACGTGCATTATACGCATACGCGAGAGCCTGCAGCGTATCGCTCTGCTTTAAAGCGAAAATGGACAACAGCTGATAATCAGGCGAGCTGTTGTCCAGATAGATATCATCACCGTAGATTTGCTTCATTGCAGCAATCATATCTTCTAAAATATCGTTGTAGGTAGGGATATGCAGTCCCGTACTATCAACATAAGGCTTAAAATACGTCACATCTGCACCTCCTCACTACTAATAGTCAACGAGCCATAGATAGTCTCTACGGTCGCCGTGAATTTATAATGTCTGCGTTCATAGCTTGATTCAAAAGACGTGACAGACTGCACGCCTTCCGTGCCGCTTATACGGTCACGGATAATAATGTCAACGGCCTGCCTGTTCTCTTCGCTGCCTGAAGTGCCTAAGATTTGCTCCCACAACGGCAGCCCATCTTTTAAGTCTTCCCACCATTCGGCATAGAGCAGGAGCAGGCGCTGCTTTATCGCCTGCCCGACAGCTTCGACGCCGCTGATGTAATTTTGAGGGCCACGACCAAAGCAAAAGTCCCAATTGTCGTCCAAACGTCTAACCTGCATATCAGCCTCCAATAAACACATTGCTGCTGCCTTCAGCTACAGTGCCGCCACAGCTGACGGGATCACCAACGCGCCCGGCAGCCTTGCCGTTAATATAAACACTGGCACTCCCACTGGCAATTACACCGCTATGCGTCGGATGCGCTACACACCCATGCGGCGCATAACTGTCGCCCACACGTCCTGCAGCGCGGCCGTTGATATATACGTTAGGGCTGGCCGATACGAGTGCTGTCGGAACACAGGCATCGTGACCGGTATCCAAATCGCCTAAACGCGTTGCATTACTCATTGATGTTCACCCGCCCTGCTTTAATGTTTACCGTACCGCCTACGATGTTAATCGTGTCTCCGGCAAGCTCTACGTAAGCACTGCCCGCATCATTGCGTAGCTGAGCAGAGCCTGTGCTGTAGCCGGGGATTACTCTAGGCTGTGACCACACGCCGATAATAGCAAAGCCATCAGACAGGTCATGCCTGCGACATTCAACTTGATTCTGCACTCCTCCGCTCTGCCACCAGCCATCCATGCACATATCGCCAAAGACAACCAAACACTCATCACCTGCCTGTATCGGCAGCGTCAGCGCATAACCTCCGGCGCGTGGCACGACAATAGGCACGTCAACCAAGAGCGGTATATCTACCCACGTCTCATCACCGTCTGCAAGCATTTTCTCTCGCAGCGCAGGCTGCACAGTAACAGTCTGAGCGGCAGCGTCAAAGCTCTGGATAATGCCAGGCATACACACGCGCGTCTTGATTGCAGCGGCACGAGCGTCAAGTTCACCCTGACGTTCCTCATTCGGCGTGCGCAAATTCAAATCAATCATAAAAAATCACACTCCATTCGGGTTTTGTGCATTGTTGGCCATGAGCGCAGGCAATACGCCCTTACCATAGCGCGATACAGCCGTACAGGACGTATACCAATCATTTCCCATCGTATCACCAGTGTGCGTCAGCTCAATAACTTGATAGATCCATTCATCGTCAAGCGGCATCTGCGCCTGCCCTGGAGTAACCTGTGCTTCCGCAATCTCGCTATTTTTAAGCTGCACCAAGGACCACATCTGTACAGCAGGATTCAGCAGCAGCTTAAAATTTGCGCCATACTGCGTCTGCGTCGGCATCCCGACAAGACCGGTCGTAGGCGTTTGCACGATAGCTTCATCCTTGGCAGCGTCGGCAAGCTTTATCATGTTCAGCTTGCCATCATTCACCCAATAGCTCGCACCGTTACCGCGGGCAATATCGGAAATATAATCTTTAGGTTCGCCAAAAATAACCTTACCCCGCGGCAGCTTTTGCCCGGATAGGCCCTGAGTAATACTATTAGTAGGTATTTTGGTTTTTGACTTTTCGCAGACCGCATCCAAAATCTGACGTTGATTAACACCCTTGTTTAAGGTTTTGGCAATAAAATTTTTAGCAAGCACATTAGCTCCGTCCACACACAGGAGCGACAACACGTAATCCGTGTTATTCTCCTTGCGGCGGGACGGATAAATAATTTTTCCGTCAAAGATAACACCGTACTGCTTCTCCTGTGTATGGCCTTCAGCATCCTTTGCTTCCCGAACGGAGCCGTCTGCAGATGTAGTCAGATAGCCTTCATAGCCAGCCTCAATGATGATACGGTCGCCTTCCTTAAGGATTTTCTGTTCGGTTGCTGCAGTAAGATTGTAAATTTCCACGGTAGAATAGTTGTTTATTTCCCGCGACTTTTTGACAGTAAACTTCACATGCAGGTCAGACACGTTCAGGGCCTCTTTGTCCTGAGCATCCACAACAAGGATTTTCCACTTACGCATCCACAGATAACTGCTCATGAGCCATCACCCCACAGAAGTACCCAGGCTGAGCCTAATGTCTCATTATCCGGTTGCTCCTGCGTAGTAGGACCAACAGCCACGATTTGAGCGCTGCCAATATTCAGGTAAGCGTACTGACCTAACAAATCAATGCCAGGCACCAGCGGCATGCCGGTAATCAACTCTTCTCCTGTGCTATTGTCGCAGACATCAGCCACCCACAACTCGTACAAATCGTAGTAACGCAGCTTCAGCAGGATGTTGATGTTGCGTTCGCCATCCAGCGTCAGCTTAAACGTTTTCTGGTCAAAAGGCGTGGTAGTCAATGGTATTTCATAATAGCTCATCCCCACTTCACCTCCAGACCAGTGCCCTTTTCTACTTTGCGCAAAATCGTGCTGTTGTCTTTAGGCTGCACTTCCTGCGATTTGCGCTGTACACCTGTAGTCCACTGACGCGCCGAAACCTTTTCGGTCCCAACATTAACCACCAGCACCTGCACAAGATTCACAGTAGCTTTGAGCGCGCATAGCGTCGACACATCATCGCTCACATCAATGCTCTCAATAAGCATATTCTGGTACGTGTTCAGACGCGTAACAACCTGCATGGGTATACGCAGTTCCTGCAGCTTGCAGAGTAAGCGATAGGCCTGTACAGATTTTGTGCCGCCATCACCACCATAATCAGCACCAGTACGATAAGCCATGGCATCAGATACGCCAATCTGCATCGTCATACGGATAGGATTCACAAAAGCATGGTCACTGATATTTGCGCCAGTCTGCACAGGATGCTGGGTAACCGTCAGGCTATGTTCAGTATCAACGCTAAAAACAGCATCAAAAAAATAGCCGCCAATGTTCGTTTTGACCATAAGCACCTGTTGTGCTCCTAGTCCACTGCCCCAAACAGATGGACTATAACCATCATTAGTCTTAAATGATTTATTGCCCGTGAGCTTAGCAACCAGATTATTAGCGCCCCAGATACCATTTAAAGTGTTCATTGTACCCATTAAGCTCATACAAACACCGTCCCTCCGTTATGCGCTGCCAGACGCTGGGCAAAATCTTCCATCGTTCCTTCCACAGCCTTAGCCACGCCCTGCGGATCACTTACGTTCCCACAATTAACCACGATGCCGCCAACATTTACAACTCCACCGTTATAATTTGCCGTACTGTTCGCCATCGGCATAAGACCGGCAGTACCACCTGCAGCAAAACCTGCAGCATAGCTCGTAGGAGCAACAAGGCTGTTATACCCGCCGCCACCATGAGTAGCATTCTCGGCAGATTCTTTATCTTTGTTATAGATAACCATAGCGTTGGCAGCACGGTCATCCTCGTTCGCCGAAAAAATATCCGGACGCTCAAACTCACGCATAAATACACTTGCACCTTCGGCAGCGTCCTGCACATTACGCAGTTTATCACCAGCTCCACTTTCGTTCGTGCGCAGTTCATGGTCAAGATATGCAATTTGAGTGTCAAGGTCGGTCCATTCCTTGCCACGTTCAGCAGCAAAGCGCCTGAGCGCGTCCCAGCGTTCATTATGCCATTGAGCTATGCCACCAGACGTACCATCATCACCGACAGCATCTGTACGCAAACCGGATTCTTGTACCAAGTTGCCTACAATACCGGACGCGGCAGCCTTAGACCAACCTAATGACATCAGCTTGTCGCGGATGTATTGGGCACGTTCGCTGTCTGCACCTTCATCAGCAGAACCTAGCTGTAATTCTTTTTTAGCACCAGCGTAATCGCCCTGCATAGCTTTACCCAAAGCTATCCATAGACGTGCCAGCCTAATTTCCAACGTGAGCACCTTATCTACAACTTTACCAACGGCAATCAAGAAGTAATCCCAAAATTTCTTCACAACAGGATACTTCTTGCCGAAAATCTTCTCAACAATCGTAGCCAGGCCTTCGGCCATTTCGGCAACGCCCTTAGCAATGGTAGCGACGGTTTTCTTAAGCTTCTCCTGCCGCTCTTCCGTAAAGACTTTTTCAAATAGCTCCGTGAGTTTCTCAAGGATAAACGCAATGCCTTCCTTAATCTTTTCAATAAGACGACGCAGCGGATTGTTCTCATCAGTGAGCCATTTCCAGAGCGGTTTCAATGTTTCTGATGATTCGCGTCCCTCAAGATAACCAAAGAAGTCCTCCAGCATGATGAGGGCAGTGCCGATGGCCATCATCATCAAGCCAAACGGCCCTGCCATGATGGCAGCACCGACAACAGCAAACACAGCTACTAAAGCCTTTGTTTTACTTGGCAGCGCGTCAATAAAATTATAAATGCCTTCAAATAGCCATTTTAGAGCCTTGACCAGCGACATGGTCACACGCACAACACTCGCCAACACGCTGGCTACCTTACGCGCTAGTGCAGGCAAGCTCTTGCCAAATTTAGCATTGAGCCAGCGAATAAATTCCTGAAACTCTTTGATGTAGGGCTGCAGCTCTTTGATAAGGTAATAGACCACCCATTCCTTAAACATTTTTAATTTGAGCTGCAAGGACTGCACGTCGTACCCAATCTCACGGATCCAGGCTAACTGATTGTCGGCATCTGAAGGCGTAGAGAGCTCTGCCATCTCCTGACGCAGACGGAAGAACTGCTCACGCAGCTCCGGCACCCACGCCACGTCCTCCTGTGACGCGCCCATAGTTTTCAGGACCACACTCAAGGTTTTAGCTGTGTCTTTTGTCACCCACATTGACTGTGCCAGCTTTTGGTATTCCAAATCGGCGCTGGCCACAGCCTTAATGTTATCAATGACAGCTTCCGTAACCTTTGCCAGCCCCGCAAAGATAGCGCCATATTTAAGGATAGAGCCTAATTTCCCGAGCATACCGGATAGATTATTGATAGCTTTCGCAGCTCCGGCAAAAGCGTCCTTGTCGACTTCTGCACCGATGCGGACAAGATATTCTTCTAATATATTGCTCATCAGCCTACTCCTTTCTCATGGCGTCCTGCATCCGCCGTGCGTTTTCTGCTTTGACCGCCAACAGCTCGTGAGCGTCCAGCAAATCATCAAAATCATACGTGCCATCACACAGCTCGTGCTGCCGCCAAAGCCCTGCCGCAACAGGAGCAAAGGCGAAAGCATCAAGCGTCGGATAACTCATCGGCTCGTAGGTTGTCCCGTCAATTCTGCCGGGAGATTCAACCCGGCTGCGGCGAAAAAACCTCCGACGTTAAAAATCAGCGCATGAACAGTCAGCTGGATAACACTGGCAGCATCATACGCCAGAGCCTCATCAACAAAATCACCCTTAGCCGTCAAGACAGGTTCGGGCAACTGCTGGCCATTACCGTTATCAATCAAACGATTAACAGTGCGCAGCAGCAGGGATTGCAGCTCATCAAAATCCTTACGTGGCATACCCATGAGAGCAGCAGCCATCTCGGCTGTTTTGCTGCCAGATGGAGCCAGCACGCCCGCAACCTTAAAAGCAACATAGCTGCCTGTGCGAGCGTCCATCTTAGTGAGCTGGTAGGATTTACCAGCCACCTCCACAACTTGTGTTTTTTGTTTAAGCATGATTCAGCCCTCCATCAAATCGGCAGATTAGTAATCTCAGCACACATCAGCGTCCAAGACACTCGCTGGCCTTGGCTCTGATAGGGAGTGTCCGGCTCCTTCTGCGGCGAGATGCCGGAGATAATATGGCGTGTACCTGTCGCGGTATTACGCAGCGTAATGCTGGTGCTTGCCCATTCACTTGTAGGCAGCTGCCACAACGCATTAAACCAGGCGCTCAGCCATTTATGGATAGCAGAGGTCTGTTGACATTCAATGGTTACGGTGCCATTATTGCCCGCAATCTTAGATACCATTACTGAGCCATCTGCAGCAATATCATGAGCAGTGCGGTCGGTGGCCTTAGCAACGGTTACAGAACCAACGCCAGTACCATCAAACAGGTAAGAGCCAAACGTCGGATGGTTAATAGAGCCGGCCAGATCAGCAAAACTGTAAGTAGTTAATTCCATTCAGATAGCCTCCTTAGCGGTTAACATTAACCTGGATGGTAACAAATTCGATTGCACCAGCCAGCTTGCAGCAGACATAAATCGGTGGAGCCTTTCGCTTGTCACGGTCAGCCTGAGACTGCTCGTCAAGAGGCTCGCTCTGCACCAGATAGCCATCAGGCAGGTAATCACCTGTCTGCAGATTCAGGCACTCGGCACCGTTCCACTTGCCCGGAGCGATAAAACCCAAATTTACATACTTACGGCAAGCATCATTGATAACATTAATAATGCTGGTAACGCCAGCTTCAGTCTGCGGCAATTTGCGGCGCTGATACAGCAGGTCCATGACATTAAGAGTAATGTCATTACGCAGCATATCAAGATACAGCACTTCATCAAAGCTCGTGCCATCAGCCATATAGCCCTGCTGCAAAACATCGTATTCCTCGCCACGGGTAATATATACGTTACCGTTATGGCCTGTAGATTCAGAGCTACCACACACATGGGTTACCTGAGATTCAGACAGGTCATCTGTTTTTACGCCGGGCAGAGTTTTATACGCCAGCGTAAACGCATCCCCGGCAAGGCCACGGTTAGCACCCATCGCGTAGCCCATAGTAGCTGCAACAGCATCGGGAGTATCCGTGTCACCACAATACTGACCAAAGCTGCGACGGTAGTTTTTATCCTGCAAAGCCTTAAAAATGCTCTTTGCATCACCAGATGCGTCAAGTACACTTTTATCAGCAGTCGTATACATGTAGACGCTGTCAGGTACAGCGGTCTCGCACCAAGCTGCACAGTCTTTAATATCAACGTCCTCAGCGCCCAGATAGCTAAACGGCCACCACTGAGAGTTAGCAGCACGGCAAGCCTCCAGCGTAGCAGTTAGATTCGTATCTTCCGTCAGCTTTACGCCTACCGCCAGCTTGCGCGGGCTGGTCGTAGCAGCAAAATAAAGCTGAGCAGCCTTGTATTCCGGGGACGTTTCTACAAACCCGTCAGTCAGCATTTGAGATGCACTGGTATAAATACGTACCCTTTCATTGCCCGGGATAACCTCAGACTTGCCAATAATCAGGCCAAGGTTAAAGCCCTTGCGAGCAGCAGCCTTAGCAGACAGGTTGATAACCACGTCGACAATCGGAGATAAGTCCAATTTATAAGCCAACTAAATCACCCTTTCTTAATAATAATTTCACCTGGCTCAAGGATAACATCACTCGTACCAGGCTCGTTTGCTTTAATCGTAACGTTGACTTCTTCAATCGCTTTCACGATAGATTCAACGCTGATTAGCACATTAAAATATAAAGTCAAATCGGCGCGCTTCCACCAACGCCCCTGAAATAATTCAGGCGCATATTGGATGGAATCCTTGCCGGGAATAATATAAATTTTTTGTTTTTTGAGCTTCGGCCGGCCACGCAGCAGCTCAAGGCGTAGCTTAAGCAGCGATTCATAGCAGGCAGGACCGTAAGCATTCAGGCGTAGCTGGATGGTACGTGTGCTTGCACTCTCACGCAAAAAATCACGTCCTTCAGACTGCCAACGCTCATCAATCGGCTGCATGATGTCCTCAGCTGCCTCGGTACACTGCATAAAGACCACGTTGTCTGTAAGCTTCCAGTCGGGGCCTCCGTCCGTTGGCCAGGAGCGGCGTACAGGCGGCGGTATTGTCTTAGCATCATGCCCGAGGATGTCCATCAGCTCTGCCCACATTAAAGATTCAAATTCAGCAATATTTTTAACCAACTCCATCACCGTCCAATCGCGTCCCAATAGAGCGGTAAAATCCATAATCAATATCAGGCGTAACAGTGAGGATTTTGTAGCGTGCTCCGCGCCATTCCAGCTCATCGCTGATGGACTCGCCATTGGTCGCGTGCAGCTCTACGTTCGTCAAAAATTTCATTGCCCCGGTGACGCGGTCGCCTTCGGGCAATAGCTGTAAATCTTTAGGCTGGGCAACGGTAACCAGCGCCGCCACCTGCAGCACAATAGGATTGTCTGCATCTCGGCCATACGCTCCATCGTGCCATCTGGCAGCGTAGCGTTTGACAGTAATGCGCTGGCAGCCTAAACGCTTGCTGCGCACCACTCTGCCAACATTAACCACGTCAATCACTCCTTACCACATAAACAATAGCCTTACGCAAGGCACCGGTATCAATAAGCGGATTGGTTTTACCGCCCTTGCCCTTAGTCTTCATCTCTACTGTTTTCGGAGAGTTCGGCGGCCAGCCATTCTCCGCATCCGTAAACCATTTGCGGCAGATGTTCTGCGCCAGCAGACCCGTGCGTTTGATAAAAGCATCAGCCCTGGCCCCATCGCCAGCCATAGCAGCCTTTACAGCCTTAGCGTATTCTTCTGCAATTTCACGGTGGTGCTTGGCGATGGCAGGTTCAATAACAGGACGTGGCGGAGCGTGCCAGAGCGGCGAGCCGTGCGTCTGGACATACAACTGATAAGCCAGGCTGTACTCCATGCCCTGATCCATATAGCCCTGCATTTCCTCACGCATGGACCTACGCCGGATGCCATGAGTATGGATGTACAGCAGGCTCGCATTATTGATAGGCTCATCGCCACGAGAAGTTTTCTCCTGTGGGATACCCACATATAGCTTGTTATTGCTCAACGCTTGCACTTTGTCCATCAGCCCCTGCAGCCCGCCGTTAGCCGTTTTGTGCGAAGTTTTTACGCTCACCATACATACATGCCTCCCTTACCCGCAAAGCGCGCCAGAGTGGCAAACTGCACGCCAAACGCGGTCAACCGGAACGCCGCCCAACCTGCAAGGTCCTGCGACAGCGCTGACGTATCCATAGAATAGGACACGCCATCAGCAGACTCACTCGTAACAATACCAGCGGCCTGAGCTGCGGCAAGGATATCAGCAGCAGGTGCCCCCGGGTCTGCAGCAGACTGCATGTAAAGGGTGCACATGTGGGCGATGAACAGCCCGATGGCCATCCGCCACATCTTGCCATAACGCTGCTCGCTTACACACGCCTGACCAAGCTCTACAAAGCTGTCCAGCACTATTTCCGGCAGCGGCTCAGCAAACTGCGGGTAGAATGCCAGGAAGTCCTCCTTGGTGTAGGAAGGATTCTCCTGCGTTTTGATATTGCTCGCCTGCGCAATCAACGGATGGTACATAATGCCCCTCCTTATTCGCTTTTATCCTCCGCTTTGCTTTGCTTGGCTTTAGCAACAGCTTCTGCCTCAGCCTTCGGAGTTTTACCATTGACCGGCACAAGGTCGCCAGATTCAACAGCCAGCGCATACAGCGGATCAGTTGCAATCCAATCGGGAGCATCCTCAATTTCCATGCCGCCCTTAGTCAGAAAGCGTTCCGCATCAATGCGTTCAGTACCGTCCTGCTTCACAAAGCCAAAGCGTTTTTTAGTTAAAATAACCATTGATTGTCCTCCTCAAATAAAAAAGCCAGACGATAAACGCCTGGCTAGAATATTGCCTAATCAGATACCGATGTGGTATGCGACAGGTTGGTAATACATGAATTTAACCTGGCCGATTTGCGCTGCAAACAAAGTCAGGATGGCGGCACGCTCAACAGACGGTTGAGTATACGCGCGAGTGATAGGCACAGTCAAGTCGAAGTTAACCATGTCCTCGTCGTTGACGTAAACCATCATAAGGTCTTTTTGACCGGTGCCAGCCTTGATGCACCAACGGCAAGGCTCAATGGTGATAGAGCCGCCCTGCTCTTTAGCAATATTGTTTTGCATCAAATACTCCATAATGGAGATGTTGCCGGCTTCGGAAACCTTCTGCATGGTGATATACGCATACTGCTTCGGCGGAATCAGAATATGATTCGGCATGCCTTTCATGTCGTACTCGGATGCAGCCCATGCATCCACCAGCGCATTGTTAATGTCATGCAGGATCTCATCCGCGGTTTTAGTGTTCCATGCGGGAGTGCCATTTGCACCATTACCCACAGTGTAGGTAACAACATTCGGGTCATTCAGCAAGCCAGTAGTACCTGCCTCCTTGAAGCCGTTGTAGACATTGAGGTCAAGAGTTTTGTTGTAGTTAAGTTTAACGCCCTTATCCAGCAAATCTTCCAGATTACGGCCAATCTGCTTCATCTTCGCCTGGTCAATAAACGGCACCTGCATAGCGTGCATCCAGGTGGATACTTTGAACATGTTCTTGCTAGTGTTGACCTGCATTACAGGGATAGTAGTAGCACCGGGAGCAGTGATACTGTTAGCGTTTGCGCCAGAAGTAGCATAGTCAACATCAAAAGTAGAAGTGAATTCTACCCAGCCGCCGCCAGTCTTGGCGACGATATCGCGCTGCCAGGTTACGCTGGTCAGCGGTTCGCGCAGCTTAGGATCAACCTTTTCAAGTTCGCCTGTAATATACGCCATGCCAGAGCTGGCAGCAGCATCCCATGCGGAGCCGCGGAATCTTTTACGACCACCATTCTGCATGGCAAAATTACCCAGATTACGCATACCAGCGTCCGGGCTATAAAAGCCAAATTTTCCAGTTGCCATATTATTTATACCTCCTTATATTACGCAGAAGCACGAGTCAGCAGAGTAACCTCGCAGACACGATTCGCATCCATTGCGCCGCTAGTCCAGCGCATATTCGGGATTTCAATGGTGTTAGTGCTGTCAGCTGCAGCTTCAAAACCACCAACTACGCCATTAGCAATAGAAGTATTAGCTTTAACGCGCACGTAAACTTTACCGTTAGCTTTCGGAGTGCCAACATTACATACAACAGTAGCAGCACCACGCTCCAGCACAGACATATACTGACCGGGCTGATACTCGGTTTTATTTTGCTCTGCATAAGACACTGCCTGCTTAACAACACGCAGTGCAATGCCAGCGACATTAGCAGCGGTAGTTGCAGCGCCAACAGCTTCGTAAGTGTTGTCATCTTTAATGCAGACGGCAGCACCAAACGGGATAGCTTCGCTTTCCTCGTTTAACAGACGGCTGGCCACGATATCGTCCGGGGTGCGGGCGTAGTTACCGGGGTAGCCAAAATTCATAGAGATACCAATTGCTTTACCACTCATATCATTTTGCCTCCTTAGCGATTTTTATAATGGGGATTATATTTTTTTGCAATTTCACGTCCCAGATCGTAATCATCAGGCTTGCTGTCTTTCGCAGCGTTACGACGACGCATCTGCATCAGCTCGCCATATTGAGCATCCTGCTGCATAGAGCCTTTGATGAGGATAGCCAGAGAGTCGGCCGCACGTTTGCGCTGTGCCTCATTTGGAATGGCTGCTACTGCAGGCTTCAAATTTTTGATTAAAGCCATAGCTGCATCACGTGCTTCTTTAGCGTCGGGAGCACACTCGCCCTCAACATCTTCTTCAGGCGCTGCATCCTGCGCATTGATATCTTCCGGCGGCTCGATTACATCATCCTCATCGCCAGCAGGAGCTGGTTCAGCAGCAGGTGCTTTGTTTTGGAGTTCTTCCTCCAAAACGTCCAGAGCGTCCTTTTTAGGTTCAGCAGCAGGCGGTGCAGGATTCAGCTTAGAGCTGATAGCTTCCAGCGCGTCTTCAATTTTCTTGAAGCGTGCTTCGGTAGCTTCGTCCATAGCAGCAGGTTTATTGTCAGGCTGCGGCACAGCAGCAGGTGCAGGTGTTGCAGGAGCTGCGGGAGCTGCAGGAGCAGGAGCTGGTGCAGGCTGAGGACGTGGCTCAGCATCAGAGCTACCTGCCAATTTAGCGGCAGCCTCCATGTCCTCCGGTGTAGTAGATTCGTCGCGAGCCAGCGCTCGCAGGATACGTCCAATCAAAGATTTAGACATTTTTGTACCTCCTTTTTTATCGTCGGCAGTATCACGGATGGCCACCTTGTGCCCCGCCCTGCCTTTATCAACAACCGCTACATGGTTACCGCGGATTTCCAGCTGATCATAGCTGGAGTCACTCGTCGGATTCCACAAGCAGTCATAGCCGCAAGATATCTCGCGTTTGCCAGCCTCAATCTTATTGATAAGGTCAGCATCGTAAATAACTAAATCAGCGACCAGGCAATTACTCAAGTCGCCATCGCCCCGACGCACATCACGGCACACGCCTTTCATGTACCGCCCGTAATTATCAGGGGTTACATCTTCTTCCGGATGCTCATCGCATACAGGCTTGCCTTCAAAGCTTGCCACAGCAGCACGGTCAAAGACTTCGGCTTCAGGCCGCTGGACATTATAAATGCCGTCGGCGACCGGACCGCCGAACTCGCAGCCTCGATACTGCTGCGTGCCTGTGCGTGCAATCGGTACATCTTTGCAAATCAAAAAGCCCTCCGGCGTTTTGAGGATGTGGTCGGAGATTCGTGAGCCAAAATACGCTTTACTCATAGCTCACCTCCCGGTAATAATCGTTTAAATTGTTTTATGCCTATGCGCTCGATTTTGCCGTTACGGTACACCTTCGCTGGCCACGCCACCTGGTCAAACCTGATAAGTGGTTCAGGATAGCAACGGCAATTATAAATGTTTCCTGCATGGTAGTACCCTTGCGACTTCTCGTGATTAAGCAGTTCCGGTGCCGGAGCCTCGCTCCAGGGGATAATCACGCCATCCATATGAGCGTGAGCAGAACGCACACGAGAGTCCTCGCTTGTCCGCCAGACGTACCACTCAAGCCCTGCCTCAGCAGCACGCACCTGCGTCAGTGCAGTGCTGGCTTTAGAGGTCTCAGTACGAGCAATAAGCCTTGCATGAGCTTCGGTCATGTGCGGGTACTCTTTGAGGATATCATCGAGCAGCGCTTCCGGTCGCAAGCCTTGCTCATAGCCCTTAGCAACCTTATGAGCCACCCTGTCAGCCAGCGTGAGCGGCATAGAGCGGATTAGTTCAGCGTTGCGACTGATTATACCCTCGTACACATTCGCGACACGTGGCGCGGCAAGCTCGCGCTGTAGAGCGGTGCGGATGATTCGCCCCTTGCTGCCTTCGGCGGCTGCGGCACGCCACGTCTTATGCCCGTCGCGGAACAGATGCGTAGCCATCGAGCGCGCGATTTGGTCGCAGGCCCGAATAAAAGTAGGAGAGCGAGCCAGCCGACGTAATACGTCAGCAATAAAAAAAGGACTGGCAACGTGAGATAACTCACGCTTCAGTCCTTGCATTAGGCGGTCAATGGCGCTGGCATAAGAGCGCTCAATGACTCGCGGCATTTTAAATTTTTTCATTATCTGTAGAACCCACCGGCAGGCGTGCCAGCCTCCTTGCTACGACCACGATAATAAGTTATAAGTCTTACGTCCTCACCAATATAATCATCATGATACACAGCCTTTACTTTATACTGCTTGTATCCGTATTCTTCTGGCTCACTTACATTAAATCCTTTATTTTTCAAACTATTAACATAATCATTTACATCGTCGTATTTTTGCTTTGAGATGCTTTCATGCAAGCGCTCGCTCAATATTTCCGGCTTGTATACATCGTAAAAAAAGCCATTAGACATATCAGCAGGCTTTTCGACGGAAAAATCAAATGCGGGCTCATCTGCTTTTTGGGGTTTTTCACTACCGCCGCCCTGAATCGTCTCAGCAGCCTGACGAAGAGGAGATTTTATTTCGCCATGCTTAAATTCATAATCATCTTGATCGTCAAGCATAGACTCCATATCATCCAGCTGTTCCATAACCTTGTCAAAATTTTTGGGATTTTCATCATACCCACGAATGTCATTTTCGTTTTCGACCAAATGCTGACGTACAGATTTTAAAACTTCACGCATATCATTTTCATCTTCATGCGCATCACGGAAAGCATCGGCAGCTTCAAGTGCAGCAATGTTTCCTTGCTCGTTGCCCCATTCTTCCATTTTATTGGCAACATGCTGTTCAGAACGACTGTAACCGTACTCATTACCGCTTTCAGTTTTGCCACCAGAGCTGCCACCAGCACCAGAAGTGAACTGACCGTTTTCAGCACGCGGGTGCTTATCTTCTTCCCATTCGGCATCATAAGCACGCAGGCGTTCAAGATTTATTTTAGATTTATCCATGACACTAACCTCCGTAATTTTTAGTGTGTACATATTAACTCTCATGCATGATTATTGCAAGTTATTTTTTGCAATAAAAAAAGCGCAGCTAGAAAATTTCTAACTACGCTGGTAGCGACTAGCCTTGATTTATTCATCAAATTGAATAATATTAACCCACGCCGCGGCTAAACTTCCACGTTCACTGATGGGGTCGCTTTTGGATGCTTCTTCAAGTTCTATGTCTTCGCATTTTTCAAGCAAGGCTTGTATTTCTTCTGGTCCCATAGCACACGCTTCTTCGAAAGAGAGATTGAATTCGTCGACTAAGAACTGTTTAAGACGCTCCTTCATGTTTCTTAACCCACCTTTCTAATTGGTCCTCAAAGCCATGCTGCATGCCATTTGTTTTCTTGGAAAATACAGTTTTTATAATGCAGCTTTCTGTTAAACTAACTTTTATGCCTGCACATTCGTAGATATACCCGCCATGATTGGTATCCGGATACTTTACTCCATCAGATAGTGCTTTTTGGATTGTATCCAAACTTATCCTTCGGTCGTAAATTTGGTCACACGCATGGTCAGTAACTGCTTTGATTTTCCCCAGCCCCCTTGCCTCATAGCCCACCAATTCTTTCCGGTAGTAGGCCTTTTTATCTGGTGGTGCCGGTGGAGGATTGTTGTTCGCGTTCATTTTAGCATTTGTCGCGAACTTTTGCAAGCCATTATCTGACTTATTCCCTTCGCTGTTGCTACTTCCATCGCCACCTGTCTTAGTAAACTGCCCAGCATTACCAGGCTGTCCACGTTTATGTTCGCTTTCCTTCCACGGCTTTTTATCCTTTGCGGGTAAACTTACCTGCGGCGCGTTTCCGCTGCCCTGCTGCGGTGGTTCATCTTCACCACTAGTAGGAGCAGCCTCACCACCCATGCCGCCAAACATGCCGCCCATCTCACCAGGCAGCTCCACGGTGTCGGACGCACGCTCGATGTCCTCATCGGTGATGTTGGTCCAGACACCGGTGCGCTCGCTCTGCTGCTTCAACTCCTTCAGTGCAGTGCGCTGAGAGATAAGACCGGCATTGTATGCAGCTACAACGTTATCTGTGCCACACTTGGCAAGGTCAGCGCGCTCTTTGTCGGTAGGCTCTGCTACCGGATCAAATTCAAAGTCAAAGTCATCTGGCAGGCTGCCTAGCGTAGAGATAATGAATGGTGGGAGCACTTTGTTCAGGATGGGACGCAGATAAGATTCTTGCTTCTCTGCTATCATGTCGTAGTAGTTCTGCAGGTCACTCTCACCAGTAGCATTCAGCCCCGAGGGAGAGCGCCCGAACAGACGCGTCACCGGAATTTCAGCAGCGCCGCTAATGTCCATGATAAACTGCTGATAGCAATCAGCAAGACCGCCGAACGTATACTGGTGCGTCTCCAGACCATCTGCAGCATCCATGACCTGCATCCCCATATTGTTTAGCAGCATGTTCTGCGCTTCCAGCGTTCGCAGCAGCTCAGCCTGCGACTCGTTGTCCGTTGCCGCCAAAAGCTGACCTAAATCCTGCATTTTCAGCACGCGGATATTGGCCATGAATGTAAGCTGCGCAATGTTCCAGCTCACGTTATCACGCTTACGCAGCTCATCAAAAATTGACTCGATGACAGACGCGCCCCATTGCATCTCTGCAATTTCCTCCCAGAACGGTAGCGTGTTGCCGGTAAATCTGATTACTCTGCTATGGTGTATTTTTACAGAGCCACCACCGGCAGGATCAGTCACAGTATAATACTTTGGGAAGCCGTAATCAGGATCTGAAATATCTTCGATGAGCTCGCTGGATGGGTTGACTCCGTTCCACCGGTCGAAGATAAGCAGCCCTGCGAAATCGCCAGGCATTATCCAATCAAGCTGCAGCGGCTGACTAAGGTCGTAGCCCTGGTGCTTGACCAGCATCACACCCAAAGCGCCACCGTAGAGCCTGCCCCACTGCATGCCGCGTTTCAGCTTGTCAATGAGTTGAGTACGACGCAGAGTAAGACTGAGCCGCTTCTCTACATCGGGATCAAGTCCGCTGGTAATCGTTATCCAGTTTTTGAGCATGTCCGCCGGGATAACGTCGATGATGCGACGGACAATCCAGCTCTCGCGATAGAGAGCATTCAGAGTATTAAAATCACGCGACATGCGCTGCAGACTGTACTCCGTGCCTTCCAACAGATTCGGAGTGCCAGCGCCCAAACGAGCCAGTACGTTACTAAAAGCGTCGAGCGCCCTGCTACGTATTGGCTGCGGCGCCGGGGCTTTGTCCAGTGCGCGCCTGCGTTTACGTTTAACCATATTCTGCTATCCTCCTAGGCCTGATGACTGTTGATACATAGTAGCGCACCGCATCAGGCGCATGGTCTGCTACTTTAACCGGCTTCTCCTTCCCAGACTGCTGCAGAGCCTTGTCGTCCCAAACGTAGGACTGCATCTCCTTCAGCGTGTGTACTAAGCCACAATAAAAATGGATGCGGCGACGGGTTAGCAGCGTGTTCACCTTGCGGATGCCCTCAATGACATCATTGTCGGCATTGATTGTTTCCACCGTCTCCTTCGCACGCAGCCCACGATTGCGCAGCTCTATCTTAAAGCTTGCTGCAGATGGATCTATGACCACATTTGCCGGCCACAGCTCCACGCCACGAACGAACTCAAGCAGGTCGTCGGCGTATTGGCTGTTGTCCTTCTCCTTTTCCTCGGCACGGCTGTCCCAATAATACTCCCGGATGAACCACAGGTCGTGCCCATCATCGAGCACGTCCAGGTATACCATCGGATTCACGGTGCCATAGTCAATCGTGATTGAGCGGCGCATGATGTGCAGATTTTTAAGCAGGTACTCCAGCTGGTCATCACCAAAGAGCAGCTCATCGCTCCACGCATCACGATAGATAGCGCCCTGTGCCATTACCCACTCGCCTAAAATAAAGCGGCGGTAGAACACACCGGAATACATCGTCCGGTAGCGTTCACGTACCTCGTCGGATAGCGACGGATTGTCGTCCATCAAGAAGTGGATGTGCAGCAAGCGCTTCTCGTCTGCCTTTTCAATCCAGCGTAGCAGGAACCAGTGCATCGGGCTATCCGGGTTACAGTTAAACCACAGCTTAGCGCCCGGCACAGAGCAGCGACCAGATGCTTGGTTGACAAACGACTCCGGCATCAAGGCGACCTCGTCACAAAACAGACCAGCCAACGTAATGCCTTGGATAAGGTCCTGCGAGGATTCGTCACGGCCGCCGAACACGTAGAAGTAATTCAGCTTCATCGTGCTGCCTTGCTTTCGAGCCAGCACGATAAGGTTCTCCGTGCGTGATTCTTCTACCTGATAGCCACGCACCAGCAATACAGGCTTAAGCCATTTCCAGACGTTACGCCTAAAGCTGCCTACAGTTTTACCGCACATGGCAAAATTCTGGCCATCGTAGGTATCCATAGCCCAAATAACAAAAGAGACGGCCATCGCTACTGTTTTACCAGCACGGATGGAGCCGTCAGCTATAATGCCATTGTAGTCGTGGTAGGGAGAATCTTCACACCACCACGTCAAGATTTGCATTTGTTTTTTACTAAACTCATAGAACTTAATAACAGGTTTGATAATACTGCGCAGCCTGCCAACGATGCCCATTATTTCCACACATCCTTTGCACTGCGTTTGATTGCGTCGGTAAAGCCATCGTCCTCATATTGGGACTGCTCTTCGGCATCCTTAAGAATTTTCTGCCCTGCAGTATCACGCAGGAATGTCGCAGCCTTGGTATTGCCCTGCATAGCAAGCACGACCTGACCTAGCAGCACAGCCTGCTCAACGGTTACATTGATTTTGCCGTTCAGCAGATTAATTTTGCCGTTCGGCCCCATTAGGTCACCCAGGCACTCAACATTCTTCAGCTCGCCACGTTTGAGCGGCATCTGCAGCAGGTCATCAAGGACCTCACGCATGGCACGTTTTCGGCGGCGAGCTTCACCAGACGCGCGACCAGCTGCAGCAGCTAATTCTTGGCGCTTCTTCGGCGTTCGCTCGGCGTTAACGCCCAAAACGTTCTCAGGATTCGGCACCGATTACCTCGGCCTTCCTGCCGGTGAGAGCCTCCCAACGCTTAACGATGACATCGCAGTACACAGGATCAAGCTCCATGCTGTAGCATTGGCGGTTGATTTGCTCGCAGGCAATGAGCGTGGAGCCAGAGCCGCCAAACAAATCAAGCACACTGTCGCCTTGCTGGCAGCTATTTTTGATGCACTTAGCACAGAGGGCAATCGGCTTCATGGTGGGATGCTCGGCGTTACGCGTTGGCTTGTCAACATGAATTACGCTGTTGACCTCTTCCGTGTCCACAGCCTCCACATTGTCGGCACGCAGACAGACGGTCTTAAGCCCGACGCTGATGTGGATGAGCTGATGCCCATCGGCATCGTAACCAACCTCCACCGGATAGTTGTCCGGGATAACAGTCGACAGCTTGCGGCCACCAAAAAAGCGGTGCTTTGCGCCAGGCTTCCAGCCGTAAAGGATAGACTCATGCTGCCATTGGTAATCCTGCCGTCCCAGCGTAAACGTGTTCTTGCACCAGACAAGGTCCTGCTTCAGCAGCAGACCGGCATCGACAATAGCCTGCCGGAACTCGACCACACTGCTACTAGCATAGCACACGTAAAAGGATGCGCCAGGCTTCATCGCTGCAAAATAATTATCAAACGCTGCATATAAAAAGTTTTTGAATTCAGCCTCACTCATGGAATCATTTTTAATGGTGAGCTTGTCTTTTGTTCCGCCTTGATAAGCGACATTGTAGGGAGGATCAGTAAACACCATGTCAACCATTTGCCCCCCCAATAATCGTGCTACATCAGTACGATTTGTTGAATCGCCACATAATAAGCGATGGTTCCCAAGCTGATAAAGAGTACCAGGAGTCGTGATGGTGTTCTGCTTGGCAGCCTCGTGCGCTGCATCCACATCAAAAGCATCCTCTTCCGGTTCAGGCTCCGGCATATCAAAGCCAAAATCGCCCATGTCTATACCTTTGATGTCGAGCAGCTCGCTGTTGAGCATATCCATGTCCCAGCTTGCAAACTCGGCGGTTTTATTGTCCGCCAGACGGAACGCTTTAATCTGCTCAGGAGTGAGGTCATCAGCCATCACGCACGGTACAGTCTTCATCTTAAGACGCTTAGCAGCACGCAGGCGCGTATGACCACAGACAATAACATTGTCCTTGTCGATAACAATAGGCTGCTTCCAGCCGAATTCTTTAAGGGATTCCATAACCGGCTTCACAGCTGCATCATTGCGCCGTGGATTGTTCTTGTACGGAATCACATTGCCGATGGGCATATCAATGATTTTCATAATTGCCTCCTGATTGGTTGGTGCCCGGACTACCGCTGAGGATTTGAGGTCAGAAAGGGATGTCCCGTCCC
>OHCB01000173.1_pt1 | contig 25808 bp, 20 predicted proteins | sample 1577501 | NCBI WGS metagenome assembly OHCB01 (sample SAMEA3879582, study PRJEB24766) | human gut metagenome | biome: human-associated habitat; feature: feces | place: USA | collected 1985/1987
CTCCTAGGAGCTTTTTGGGCTTTCAGCCCGCTTCAACCGACACGAAGCGTTTTATGTCTCCTTGTAAATGTTGTATTCGTTGTTTTCCCTTCTCAGCAGGCCGCTTTTCCACCCCCATTGCATTTCATCGCACATTATCGCACGGGTTCGCACGGCAGCGCATCCCATCGCACAACGGGGGAGGAGAGAAGCCATAACTTTGCACTCGGAAACGCTTACCGCCAGGCGTGAGACCAAGAATCCCAGCTGCCAAGGACGAGCAGCGGGAGGGCGCGCATCCCAAAGCAAACCCGAAGCCGTCCCGAAGGCCGAGCGAAGCCAAGGCCACACCATCCACACCCCTCCAACCATCGCCGAAGGCCAAGGCGAAGCGGGAGGGAACAAGGGCCAGGACGGCTGACGAGCAAAGGCCGACGGGACGAAGGCTGACGAGCGAAGGCCGACGAACGACGGCAGAACCCAGGCGGAAGCACATGTATCACCATTAAAATCAGAAGAAGAAACTATGGCAAAAATCATTCCTATCGATGTCATCAAGGGCATCAGCGGCAAGTATGGCAACAAGTCGAGCGACTACTTCGCCACCAACCGTTCGAGCAACCAGATCCACCTGGCCAAGATCATCAACCCCCTACCAGGGACCGCCCACGGAGAAGCAGAAGGCGCAGCAGGCGAAGTTTGCCGCACGCCAGGTGGTCAGCACGGCCTGGCTCAACGCCAACCGCCCCTCGGAGACCACGGGCGAGAAGGGCACGGCAGACTACCAGTTGGTGCAGCGCATGAAGCGACAGATGGGCCTCTCCAACATCAACCAAGTGCTCCACAAGTATATGGGCGAGGACAACATCATCCGTCTGCCGCACGGCGACGAGTTCCAGGCCCCGCCCACCCAGGACGGCGGAGGCTCCTCGGCCGGAGGCACGAAGCGGCGCCACACCATCACCCTCACCTCGGCCAACCCCGACCAGGGCACGGTCTCGGGCGGCGGCACCTACGACGAGGGCGCCCAGGCCACGATCCGCGCCACGCCGAAGACGGGCTTCGCCTTCGACAAGTGGAGCGACGGCAACACGCAGTCCGTACGCACCCTGACCGTCAACGCCGACCTCTCGCTCACGGCCTCCTTCAAGACGGCCAGCACGGGCGGAGGCACCGACCAGGGCGGAAATACCGACCAGGGTGGTAATACCAGGCGGAACCCTCGGCGACTAACCTCCCTCCCCCGGGCCTACAGCCCACGAAAGCAGGCCCGGGGGATCTCTCCTCCCGCCACAAGCGGCGCATAACTACTATTCATCATTTCATCAACGATTCAAAAAAATCATTCCCTATCATGTCAGCAAACAAGAAAGAGACCTGGAAGTTTATCATCCAGACGGCCATCGCCATCCTCACGGCCATCGCCACCAGCCTGGGCGTCACGAGTTGCATCGCAGCCATCTGAGCGCCCCACCCTCCCGACGAGGGTCAACCACCCCAAGAGGCTCAACCACCCCACGGCCGCCCGCCTCGCCACGAGGTCCAGCCTACCCACGAGGCCCAACCGCTACCGTGCTGGTCCACCCACACCACCATAGTGCAGGCGCGGCCCTCACCCCAGCCTCATCCACGTGGGCCACCCTCGGCCCATCCTCTCCTCTATCGGAAGCCCGTCAATACCCCGTTATTGGCGGGCTTTTTCATGCCAAAGGCTTCGCGGGACATTCGCCTGACGTCAACACGTGGACACGAAGGAAAACAACTTGAACACATTTTACAACAAGTAACAACACGTCCTTTTAACAAAACGTGGACACATGGGAAAACAACTTGAACAACTTTTACAACTATGAACAACGCTTCGCCAGGATTTTGCCTCTTCGAGGCCCATGCAGACCAAGGGCTGCTTGTAGGGAAACAACAAAATACAACGCTTCGCCATGGCATAACTTGAGCAAGCTCAGTTCTGCTCATGGCTTACCGAAAAAGTTGTATCATGCTGTTTACCTTGCAGCAGGATTGTAATACACGCAAAGCTTGTAAAGTTGTAAAATTGTTGTAAAAGTTATATTTGTTGTTTTCCCTATCTTAGCAGGAATTATATCCCCGCGAAGCCTTGTATTTTGTTGTTTACCTTGCAGCAAGATTGTAATACACGCAAAGCGTGTAGGTTGTAAATTGTTGTAAAAGTTGTATTTGTTGTTTTCTTAAAATTCGCAAGAGAAATGGTTGGCCAAATGAGGAAACGAATTATGGCCAAATGAGGAAACGGTTTATGTCCAAATGAGGAAACGAATCAGGGCCAAATGAGGAAGCGGATTATGGCCAAATTAGGTAATAAAATAGGGCCAAATTAGGTAGTTCGAGATTTTCTTTGTATCTTTGCGGCAGAATCAAAGACTGAAAAGATGAAGCAATACAAGCACAGGATAGCAGATATCCTATTGAGGGACAGGCTGGAAGAGACAGGAGCCGTCTTGATAGAAGGGCCCAAATGGTGTGGCAAGACCACGACGGCCGAGCAGCAGGCCAAGAGCGTGCTCTACGTGGCCGACCCCGAGAAGCAGGGCATGTATCGGGAGATGGCCGACCTGCAGGTCAAGATGCTCCTCAAGGGCGAGGCGCCACGGCTGATAGACGAGTGGCAGATCATCCCGCAGGTATGGGACGCCATCCGCTTCGAGGTGGACCACAGAGGCGAGGAGGGGCAGTTTATCCTCACGGGGTCGGCCGTGCCCGCCTCGACCGACAAGATCCACCACACGGGCACGGGACGTTTTGCCTGGGTGACGATGCGCCCGATGTCGCTATGGGAGTCGGAAGAATCTACGGGAGAGGTGAGCCTGGAGCAGCTCTTCAAGGGCTGCAAGGAGGTGGTGGGCCGCAACCGTCTGCAACTGGCCGACGTGGCCTTCCTCGTCTGTCGCGGGGGCTGGCCCAGCGCCATAGGCAAGTCGGAGCGCGCGGCCCTCCATTTGGCCTACAACTACTATGACGCCGTGGTGAGGTCGGACGTCTCGAGGGTCGATGAGACGGTAAGGAGTAGCGAGCGCACCAAACTCCTGCTGCGGTCCTACGCCCGCTCGCAAGGCGGCCAGGTGAGCATCAACGCCATCCGACAGGACATGAAGGAGAACGACGATGACACGCTCTCCGACAAGACGATACAAAACTATATTAGTGCGCTAAAGAAGATATTCGTCGTCGAGGATATGCCAGCCTGGAACCCCAACCTCCGAAGCAAGACGGCCATCCGGTCTGCCGAGACCCGCTATTTCGTCGATCCCTCGATCGCCGCGGCTGCCCTCGGACTGGGTCCCGACGACCTGATGAACGACCTCGAGACTTTCGGCCTGCTCTTCGAGACGATGTGCGTCCGCGACCTCCGCGTCTATGCCGACGCCATAGACGGAAGCGTCTATCACTACCGCGACAAGCAGGGGCTGGAGTGTGATGCCGTCGTCCACCTGCGCAACGGGTCGTACGGGCTGGTGGAGATCAAGCTGGGTGGCGAGCAGGCCATAGAGAAGGGCGTAGGCACCCTCACGGAACTCGCCTCCAAGATCGACACCACAAAGATGAAGGCCCCCTCCTTCCTCATGGTCCTCACGGCCGTGGGCGACTATGCCTACCAGCGAAAGGATGGCGTCTATGTCGTCCCCATCGGCTGCTTGAAGCAGTAAAAGCGCATCAAGGGGACATATAGAAAAAACAACTTGAACAACTTTTACAACAACGAACAACGCTTCGCGGGGACATCGCCTGCCGACAATACGTGGACATAAAGAAAAACAACTTGAACAAACTTTACAACAATAAACAACGCTTCGCCAGGATATCGCCTCTTCGAGGCCCATGCAAACCAAGGGTTGCTGCAAGGGAAACAACTATGAACAACGCTTCGCCTTGGACACGTTTCCTGCTGGTTGTCCTGGCGAAGCGTTGTATCATGTTGTTTACCTTGCAGCAAGATTGTAAACACGCGTAGCGTGTAGGTTGTACATTGTTGTAAAGGTTGTATTTGTTGTTTTCCCTCTTGCCCAGCCGATTTCTCCCAAGAAGTTGTGTTCCCTCAAGCGTCAGGGAGTCTGTATTCTGTTGATGACCCAGGCGAAGCCTTTGGCCGTTCGCAGGCCGTTGTCCTGGAAGTGGTTGCCCTCGTTCCATTCGAGCGTGGAGGGAGTGGAGGAGGCGATCAGGAGGTCGTGCTGGCGACGGATACATTGGCTGACGGTCGTCATGATGGGCGTGCGGGATCGGTCCTCGCGGTCGCCCAGACTGAGGTAGAAGGCTGCGGACAGGGGAGTGTGGAGGACCGCATAGTCGAGCCATTGGGGATACCAGATGGAGGGAGAGGCCGCCACGATACCGTCAAAGGAATGCTGGTAGCCCGCCCAAAGCGCGAAGAGACCCGCCAGGGAGTAGCCCCCGAGGATCGTGGGGCAGTCGGGAGAGGAGACGAGGCCCGAGGAGCGCAGATGGTCGATGATGTCAAGGATAGACTGGAGCGTGGCCGGAGCCCCATGGCCGAAGGGGCGCTTGCCGAAGACGGGAGAAGCGTCCCAGGGCGGTAGCTCGTCGAACCAACGGGCGATGTGGACGGCCACAAGGACGAAGCGCGCACCCGTGGCTTGGGCGATGGCCTCCACCTCCTGGTCCATCTCCCGGAGGTCGTTGGCGTCGGCAGGTTGGATCAGCAGAAAGGCGGGCCGCTCCTGGGCGTAGATCGTACAGGTGTGGCCAGCTATCTCCCGTGTCGTCTTCTGATGGAGCGGCAGGGAGGAAGCCCATTCGGAATCTTCGGCAGTTTGGTTCATGAAAAGAAAAGATGAGTCATGATCTTAAATAGCTCGGGCCATGATGGGAAAGACAGGAACAGGAGAAATCGGCTCGTGGTCGGGACGGTCACTATTCGGTCTCGTGATCGGGACGCTTGCCACATGGCCTCGGGACGAGGACGGCTACTGGTAGTCGATATATTCCCCCTCGTTGTCCTTGATGACCTTCTTGGCGCGTTGCTCTTCGCTTCGGGAGTCGACGATCGTGTTGCCGTCGGCCTGGCGCGAGGTGCGGGCCGAGGACTGCTGGTCCTGGAAGCCCTGCTGGTCCTGGAAGTCGTTGTCCTCGGGCTGGAACCTGCGTACCACGCGATGCAGCTGCTTGTAGAACTTGTAGGCTATCAGGGCGATGGCCGCCAAGGCGAGGACGAAGAGTAGAAATATGAATTTGATGAAAATCATAATGTGCGGATGGAGTTAATGATTCTGTGGCGCAGGCTTCTTGGCCACCATGGCCGAGAGCAGCACATACCAGGCAATGATGACGGCGATGCCCGAGATGCGCAGCAGGGCGAGGATGGGGATGCAGGAGAGGACGAAGAGATACTTCACCTCGTTGCCCTTCCAGCCCCATTGCTTGAACTTGAGGGCAAACATCGGTATCTCGCTCACGAGTAGGTAGCTGCTCACCAGCACGCCCACGACCATGGCCACGGCCCAAAGGGGCGAGGACTCGAAATGGGGAGCCACACCCACCATCAACGAGCCCCAGAAGAGCGCATTGGCCGGGGTGGGCAGTCCGATGAAGCCCAGGGACTGGCGCTCGTCGAGATTGAACTTGGCCAGGCGAAGGGCCGAGAAGGCCGCCATGACGAAGGCCACGAAGGGCAGCACCTCGCGCAGGGGCTCCAGGGCCGAAGGATAGGCCACCACGCCCAGTTCGGCAAAGAGCATGGCCGAGGGAGCCAGTCCGAAGGTGATGTCGTCGGCCAGAGAGTCGAGCTCCTTGCCGATAGGCGAACTGACATGGAGCTGGCGGGCCGTCATGCCGTCGAAGAAATCGAAGACGGCTCCTATGACCATCCACGCCAAGGCCCATTCGAAGTCGTGGCGGAAGGCAAAATAGGTAGCGATGCAACCCGAGATGAGGTTGCAGCAGGTGATGCTGTTGGGGATATGTTTCTTGATCATAAGCAGTAAAGCTTCATCATATCATTTAGCTCATAGAGCAGAAAAATCCTACTCCTATCTTATTAGGAGAAAAGTTTTATCCTACTCCTATTCCTATGGCAGAATTTTTTTTTCCAATCCTATAGCAGGAAGGCTTCGTCCTAAGCCAACGCCTCAGGTATCTGGAGGCCAGACGCCAAGGGAGAGCCGTCCCAGGGGTGGGGGAGAGGACTACGTTTCCCCTACGGGCTACGCTTTATCCACGGGACTACGTTTTCTCTATGGGATTACGTTTTCCCTACGGACTACGCTTTCTCCACGGGCTTGAGGCGCGCGATGACGGTCTGGTCGCCCGTAGTCGCCTGTCCCATCTTCACACAGACCTCGGAATCGATAGGCAGATAGACGTCCACGCGGCTGCCGAGCTTGATGAAGCCCAGGTGCTCGTCGATGTAGCAGTCCTCGCCATCCTTGGCATAGGTGACGATACGACGCGCCACGGCACCCGCGATCTGGCGGCAGAGCACGTCGCGTCCGTCGGGGATGGTGATCATCACGTCGGCATGCTCGTTCTCCTCGCTGGCCTTGGGGAGCCAAGCCTTGTGGAAGTTGCCATTGAAGTGCTTGACAAACTTCACCACGCCGTCCACGGGAAACCAGTTGGCGTGGACGTTGAAGAGGCTCATAAAGATGCTGATCATCAGGCGGCGGTCGTGGAAGTACTCATTCTCCTCCACCTCCTCGATGACGACGATCTTGCCGTCGGCAGGCGCCACCACGATATGCTCCGTGTCCTCGATGTTGAGGTAGCGGATCGGGCAGCGATAGAAGTTGAGCACGATACAATAGACGGGGACCATGATGACGAGGAACGCCCAGAAAGGAATCTTGGTCGTCAGGGCAAACCACAGAATGGCGGCCACCAGGGCAATGCCGATTCCACCATACAACAACTGGTCCGTGCCCTCACGATGAAGACGGATTTTCTTGAGTTTCTTTATTCTCTTTCCCATGTCGGAAGGTTTACATATTCATGAATAATGTGCAAAGTTATATACTTTTTGTCAGTTATGCAAATTAACACTTCAACTTTTCGGCCCAAGAGGCCGTGATTCCATTTTTTTTATCTACATTTGCACGTGAAATACGAAAACTGATGGAAGACTTCATACATTTGCACGTCCATACGCACTACTCCATCCTTGACGGCCAGTCGAAGGTAGCCAACCTCGTGAAGAAGGCCGTCGGGGACGGCATGAGGGGCATGGCCATCACCGACCATGGCGTGATGTATGGCGTGAAGGAGCTGGCCGACTGCTGCGCCAAGGTCAACAAGGAGCGCAAGGCGGAGGGCCTCGAACCCTTCAAGCCCATCTTCGGATGTGAGATGTATGTCGCACGACGCACCAAGGAGGACAAGGACAAGGCCATGGGAGACAATAGTGGCTACCACCTCGTCGTCCTGGCCAAAAACTACAAGGGATACAAAAACCTTATTAAATTGGTATCGCGCGCGTGGGTGGACGGCTACTACTACAAGCCGCGCACGGACCGGGCCGACCTGGAACGCTACCACGAGGGACTGATTGTCTGCTCGGCCTGTATAGCCGGCGAGGTGCCACGCAAGATCCTCGACGGAGACCTGGAGGGCGCGAGAGAGGCCGCACAATGGTATCACGACCTCTTCGGCGACGACTACTATCTGGAGCTCCAGCGCCACGAGGTGAAGGACCCCTCGGTCGTGGCCAACCGCGAGACCTTCCCCCTGCAGCAACGCGCCAACCGCGAACTCATACGGCTGGCCAAGGAACTGGGCATCAAGCTCGTCTGCACCAACGACTGTCACTTCGAAAACCGCGAGACGGCCGAGGCCCACGACCACCTGCTCTGTCTCTCCACCCAGGAGGACCTCGACGACCCCAACCGCATGCGCTACTCGAAGCAGGAGTGGTTTAAGACGCGGGAGGAGATGAACGAGGTCTTTGCCGACGTGCCCGAGGCCCTCGCCAACACGATCGAGGTGCTCGACAAGGTGGAGATCTACGACATCGACCACGGACCCATCATGCCCTTCTTCCCCATCCCCGAGGAATTCGGAACGGAGGAGGAGTGGCGACAGAAATATTCCGAGCAGGACCTTTACAACGAGTTCACCTCCGACGAAAAGGGACAGAACCAGCTCTCGCCCGAGGAAGGACAGAAGGTCATCGACCGACTCGGAGGCTACGACAAGATCTACCGCATCAAGTTTGAGGCCGACTACCTGGCGAAGCTGGCCTACGAGGGCGCCCGCCGCCTCTATGGCGACCCCCTGGAGGAGCGCGTCTGCGAGCATATCAACTTCGAGCTCCACGTGATGAAGACGATGGGTTTCCCGGGCTACTTCCTCATCGTCCAGGACTTCATCAACGCGGCCCGTACCGAACTGGGCGTGATGGTGGGACCGGGACGTGGATCGGCAGCCGGATCCGTGGTGGCCTACTGTCTGGGCATCACCCAGATAGACCCTCTGAAATACGACCTCCTGTTTGAGCGATTCCTCAACCCCGACCGCGTCAACCTGCCTGATATCGATACCGACTTCGACGACGACGGCCGCGGAAAGGTCCTGAGATGGGTGATGGACAAGTATGGCGAGGACAACTGCGCCCATATCATCACCTATGCCACCATGGCCACGAAAAACTCCCTCAAGGACGTGGCCCGCGTGGAGAAGTTGCCCCTGGATCGCTCCAATGCGCTCTGCAAGGCCATCCCCGACCGACTGCCCGACGGGATGAAGATGAACCTCGCCAACGCCATCAAGTGTACGCCCGAGCTTCAGGATGCCGAGGTCAGCGAGGACCCGCGCGAGCGCAACACCATCAAGTATGCGAAGATGCTGGAGGGTACTGTCCGCGGCACGGGCCTCCACGCCTGCGGATTCATCATCTGCCGCGACAGGATCGACGACTGGGTGCCGGTATCGACGGCCACGGACCCCGACTTCCCCGAGATGAAGTGTAACGTCACGCAGTATGACGGCCACGTCATCGAGACCACGGGTCTGATCAAGATGGACTTCCTCGGCCTCAAGACGCTCTCGGAGCTCAAGGAGGCCTGCAAGGTCGTCAAGCAGACCACGGGCCACGTCATCGACCTGGAGAAAATACCTATCGACGACGAACTCACCTACCAGCTCTACCAGCAGGGACGCACCATCGGCACGTTCCAGTTTGAGTCGGCAGGCATGCAGAAATACTTGCGCGAGCTGAAGCCCACGGTCTTCGAGGACCTCATCGCCATGAACGCCCTCTACCGTCCGGGACCGATGGACTACATCCCCTCCTTCATCGCCCGCAAAAACGGACGCGAGAAGATCAGCTACGACATCCCCTGCATGGAGAAGTATCTCAAGGATACCTACGGCATCACGGTCTATCAGGAGCAGGTGATGCTCCTCTCCCGACAGTTGGCTAACTTCACGCGAGGCGAGAGCGACGCCCTCCGTAAGGCCATGGGAAAGAAGAAGAAGGCCATCGTTGACCAGATGAAGCCGAAGTTTATCAAGCAGGGCACGGAGAACGGCCACGACCCGAAGGTGCTGGAGAAGATCTGGGGCGACTGGGAGAAGTTTGCGAGCTACGCCTTCAACAAGTCCCACGCCACGTGCTACTCCTGGGTGGCCTATCAGACGGCCTACGTCAAGGCCCACTACCCGGCCGAGTTTATGGCGGCCCTGATGACGCGGCGATTCAGCCAGATCACGGAGATCACGAAACTCATGGAGGAGTGTAAGGCGCTCAAGATCTCCACCCTCGGACCGGACGTCAACGAGAGCCAGATCGGCTTTGGTGTCAACAAGAAGGGCGAGATACGCTTCGGACTGAGCGCCATCAAGGGCATGGGCACGCCTGCTGCCGAGGCCATCGTCAGCGAGCGCGAGAAGAACGGTCCCTACAAGGACATCTTCGACTTTGCCGAGCGCGTCAACCTGGCCAACGTCAACCGAAAGGCTTTCGAGAGCCTGGCCTATAGTGGCGGCTTCGATGGTTTCGGGGTTATGCGCGAGCAGTTCTTCACCCCCAACGCCAAGGGAGAACTCTTCATCGACCTGCTCGTGCGCTACGGCCAGAAATACCAGATGGACAAGGCCAATGCCGGATTGAGCCTCTTCGGGAGCGAAGACGTGACCGTGGTCCATCCGCCCCTGCCCAAGACGGAAAGATGGGCGGCCATCGAGAAACTCAACAAGGAGCGCGAGCTCGTGGGCATCTATCTCTCGGCCCATCCGCTCGACGAGTATGCCGTCGTGCTGGAGAACATGTGCAACACCCATTGCTCGGAGATCCATAGAGACGCCGACCTCAAGGCGCTGGAGAAGCGGGGCGAGGTGACGTTTGGCGGCATGGTGACGGCCGTCAACGAGCGATTCTCCCAACGCACGGGACAGCCCTTCGGCATCGTGACGATCGAGGACTTTGCGGGCATGGGCGAACTGACGCTCTTCGGCCAAGACTGGTTGAGATGGAAGGCGCAGCTGGGACAGGACTTTGCCGTCTTCGTCCAGGCGAAGTGTGTGCAGCGCTTCCGCAATAGCGATGCCCTGGCCTTCCGCGTGGAGAGCGTCTCCCAGCTCTATGACGTCAAGCGCGACCGCCTCAAGAAGATCACGGTCTCGCTACCCATCGACCGCGTGGACGACAAGATGGTGGCGGAGCTCCAGACCATCATCGAGGACCATCCCGGCGACACCACCCTCATGGTCCGCCTGGCCCTGCCCGACCGTACGGCCCTCTCGCTACAGAGCCGGACCAAGACCGTCGATGTGGACCGGAGACTACTGACGGAATTGCAGTCGATGGACTTGGAGTACCACATCAACTGACATTTTGTCATTGGCATGATATTTGTGTATTAACAAACATATTCACCAAATCTAAACGAAAAGAAACAATGGAAGTAGAAATCACAAAGGACAACTTTGAGACTCTGAGAAATGGCGACCTGCCATTGGTAGTAGATCTGTGGGCCACCTGGTGCGGCCCCTGCAAGGCAATCTCTCCGCTTGTGTCAAAACTCGCTGAGGAGTACGACGGCAAGTTGGTCGTCGGCAAGTGCGACGTCGAGCAGAACGAGGACATCACCATGGAGTATGCCGTGCGCAACATCCCGACGCTCCTCTTCTTCAAGGACGGCAAGCTCGTCAACAAGCACGTGGGTGCCCCCAACGAGTCTAAGATGAGAGCCCTCTTCGACAAGCTGCTGTAAGCTGCCAACGTCTATGTCCGGGGCTGTCCCAAGGCCTTCCCTAAAGGGAAAGACGGCAGGATGGCGCGGACCAAAATCATAGGTCTGGTTTTCCCCCTCGGGGAGAGGCCAGGCCTTTTTTTATGCCGATTTCTCCTTATATTCCATAATATAATAGGAAAAAAGTCAGAAAAACCATTAAACTTTCAAGTCAAAGGAAAATAGTCGGCTTTTTATTTTGCCCAATCCTTTTTTTTCACTATTTTTGCATCAAACAATTTTTACGACCAAACAATGAACGACAAGAAGTTAATGAATCGCGCAGCCGACAACATCCGCATCCTGGCTGCCTCGATGGTAGAGAAGGCGAAGTCCGGACACCCTGGAGGTGCGATGGGCGGTGCCGATTTTATCAATGTTTTGTTCTCCGAATTTTTGGTTTACGACCCTGATCAGCCCGCCTGGTCCGGTCGAGACCGCTTCTTCCTTGACCCGGGTCACATGTCGCCGATGCTCTATTCGGCCCTGGCCCTTCAGGGAAAATTTACCATTGAAGACATCAAGCAGTTCCGCCAGTGGGGCAGCATCACTCCGGGACACCCCGAGCGCGACATCGAGCACGGAGTGGAGAACTCGTCCGGACCGCTGGGACAGGGACATGCCTTTGCGGCTGGTGCGGCCGTGGCAGAGAAGTTCCTTGAGGCTCGCCTCGGCCATACGCCCATGCAGCACAAGATATATGCCTACATCAGCGATGGTGGAGTGCAGGAGGAGATCAGCCAGGGCGTGGGCCGCATTGCCGGCACGCTGGGCCTGAACAACCTCATCATGTTCTACGACTCCAACGAGATCCAGCTCTCTACCGAGTGCAACGTCGTCGATACCGAGGACGTGGCCATGAAGTATAAGGCTTGGGGATGGAGCGTCATCGAGATCGACGGCAATGATGCCGACGAGATCCGCAAGGCCCTTACCGTGGCCCAGAAGGAGAAGGAGCGTCCGGTCCTCATCATTGGCCATACGGTCATGGCCAAAGGCGCGCTCCAGGCCGACGGATCCAGCTACGAGCACAACGTCAAGACCCATGGTGCACCCCTTGGTGGCGACGCTTTCGCCAACACGATCAAGCACCTGGGTGGCGATCCCGAGAATTCTTTCGTCATCTTCCCCGAGGTCGAGAAGCTCTATGGCGACCGTCGTGAGGAGTTGCGCAAGATCGTGGCCAAGCGCCATGAGGAGGAGCGCAAATGGGCCGAGGAGCATGCCGACAAGGCTGCCCTGCTCAAGGAGTGGTTCTCAGGCAAGGCTCCCGAGGTCGATTGGAGCGGACTGGAGCAGAAGCGCGATTCTGCCACCCGTGCAGCTTCCTCAGCTTGCCTCTCATTACTGGCCGAGCAGGTGCCCAACATGATCTGCGCCTCTGCCGACCTGAGCAACTCCGACAAGACGGACGGCTTCCTCAAGAAGACCCACAACATCGTGCGTGGCGACTTTAGCGGCGCCTTCTTCCAGGCAGGTGTCTCCGAGCTGACGATGGCCTGCATGTGTATCGGTATGATGCTCCATGGTGGCGTCATCACGGCCATGGGTACGTTCTTCGTCTTCTCAGACTATATGAAACCGGCTATCCGCATGGCTGCCTTGATGCGCACGCCTGTGAAGTTCATCTATAGCCACGACGCCTTCCGCGTGGGCGAGGACGGACCGACCCACCAGCCCGTGGAGCACGAGGCTCAGTTGCGCCTCATGGAGAAGTTGCAGAACCACATGGGCGAGGATTCCGTGCGCGTCTTCCGTGCTGCCGATGCCGACGAGATGACGGTCTGCTGGCAGATGGCCATGGAGAACATGGACACGCCGACGGCCCTGATCCTCTCTCGTCAGAACATCAAGAGCCTCCCCGAGGGCAACGACTATCAGAAGGCCCGCAAGGGTGCCTATGTCGTGGCCGGATCCGACGAGCAGTATGACGTTATCCTGCTGGCCAGCGGATCAGAGGTCTCCACGCTCGTCGAGGGTGCCGAGTTGCTCCGCAAGGATGGCGTCCGTTGCCGTGTCGTGAGCGTCCCGTCTGAGGGTCTCTTCCGTCGCCAGCCGGTCGGCTATCAGCTGCTCGTCCTGCCGTCTGAGGCCAAGGTCTTCGGACTGACCGCAGGTCTGCCCGTCACCCTCCAGGGTCTCGTCGGCTGCCACGGTCGTGTCTTCGGCATGAACTCCTTTGGCTTCTCAGCTCCCTACAAGGTGCTCGACGAGAAGCTCGGTTTCACGCCCGAGAATGTTTACAAGCAAGTAAAAGAGTTTTTAGCATAATATTCTATCACCTAAGCAGGCTCCGCCAAAGGCCCAGGCAGGGCACCAGGCGGGGTCTCTATTAAAACAGAAACGCTTATGGAAATCAAGACAGTAGGTGTTGCTTGCGATCACGCAGGCTATCCGTTGAAGCAGTATGTCATCCAGTATTTGGAGGAGCATAAGTACGCATATAAGGACTTTGGATGCAACAGCGACCTCAGTTGCGACTATCCTGACTATGCCCACCCCCTGGCAGAAGCCGTCGAGAGTGGCGAGGTCTATCCGGGCATCGCTATCTGTGGTAGCGGAGAGGGCATGGCCATCACGCTCAACAAGCACCAGGGTGTGCGCGCGGGATTGGCTTGGAACAAGGATGTGGCTGAGCTGATTCGCCAGCACAACGATGCCAACGTGCTCGTATTGCCGGGTCGATTCATCGACAACAATACGGCAGGCAAGATCATGGATGCTTTCTTCAAGGCCAACTTTGAGGGCGGTCGCCATGAGCGCAGGGTGAACAAGATTCCTGTAGAGGCAAAGTAAGAGGGCTCCCCTGCCTTCATAGCCAACAACACAACGGCACGAGTGTCGGCTGATTTCAGTCGGGCGCAAGTGCCGTTTTTGTGTGGAAACAAGCAAATATCAAAAATAATGAGAAAAACACTTCTTTTCTTCTGCCTTCTCCTGGCGCTTGGCGCACAGGCGCAGGGGGGCGGACATTTCCTGCAGAACGACCAGTATCGGCAGAAGGTGATGCAGGCCTTCGACGCTCGCATGAAACTCATGGGCAAGGATTGCTTCAACGTCAAGGGCCTGGGAGCCAATGGCGTGGAGGCCGAGGCTTTGCAGTTTCTCTATGCCTACATGCCGATGGCCGACGAGACGGATTATTCGACCGACTTCTTCCTTGCCAACGTGCGCAAGTCGCTCCAGGCGCGCCAGGAGATGGTATGGGGTAGCCAGGTGCCGGAGCGCGAGTTTCGCCATTTCGTCCTCCCCGTTCGTGTCAACAACGAGAATCTGGACAGCTTCCGTATCGTCTATTATGACGAACTGAAGAACCGCGTCAAAGGGCTGGGCATGAAGGAGGCTATCCTCGAGGTCAACCATTGGTGCCATGAGCATGTGACCTATCAGCCGGCCGACGCCCGCACGTCCGCTCCTATGGCTACCATGCGTACCACTACGGGCCGTTGTGGCGAGGAGAGCACCTTTGCCGTGGCTGCCTTGCGTGCCATCGGCATTCCTGCCCGCCAGGTCTATACGCCTCGTTGGGCCCATACCGACGACAACCATGCGTGGGTGGAGGCTTGGGCCGACGGACAATGGTACTTCCTGGGAGCTTGCGAGCCCGAGGCCGTGCTCAACCTGGGATGGTTCAACGCGCCTGCCTCACGGGCCCTGCTGATGCACACCCGTGCCTTTGGCGACTATGACGGACCGGAGGAGACCGTGCTGCGCACGTCCAACTATACGGAGATCAACCTCATCAGCAATTATGCCAAGGTGAGCCGGGCCGACTTCAAGGTGGTGGACACTCAGGGCAATCCTGTGGCCGACGCCCGTGTGGATTTTAAGATCTACAATTATGCCGAGTTCTTCACGGCTGTGACGAAATATACGGATGCGAAGGGCGCCACCTTCCTGACGGCTGGTCTGGGCGACATGATTGTCTGGGCTTCCAAGAACGGAAAGTATGGCTACAAGAAGGTGACCTTTGGCAAGGATCGCGAGGTGACGATCGCCCTCGACCGCGACAATGATGCGGTCTCGAGTGTGGATATGGCGATTGTGCCGCCCAAGGAGTCGCCCAACGTGCCCGAGGTGTCGGCCGAGCAGGCTGCGACCAACAAGGCGCGCTTTGCTGCCGAGGACGAGATACGCCATGAGACCATCCGTCGCACGCATTACCCGAAGGACGGTACGTCGAAGTATGCTCCCTATTTCCTTCGTGCGAAGGGCAACTGGCGTACCATTGAGGCTTTCCTCAACCGACATAGCGACAACGAGGCGCGTGCCCTGAATATCCTCAATACCCTGAGCGACAAGGACCTTCGCGATATCCTGCCGCAGATCCTGGAGGACTGCTTCGCCAACAAGAGCGACCAGGTCAGTCCGCGCGTGGAGGACGAGATGTTGATCACGCCCTTCAAGTGCTTCTTCGAGAACTATTTTGACCGCAAGACGGTCGAGAAGTTCCGTGCCAATCCGATGGAGATCGCCAACTGGATCAAGAAGAACATCCGTCTCAACCCCGATACGAAGGCCTTGCAGATTGCCCAGACGCCAGTAGGTGCCGTGAAGTTCAAGATCACGGACGAGCGCTCGCGCAAGGTGCTCTTCGTCGATATCGCCCGCAGCCTCAATATCGAGGCCAAGCGCGATACGGTCACGGGTGCCTTGATGTATCGCAAGGATGGCAACTGGACTACAGTCGATTTCGAGGCCAAGGGCACGGTCACGCCCCATCAGGGCACGCTCGTGCTGACCTATCAGCCTGCTGCCCATCTGGACAACCCGCTCTACTACAACCACTTCTCCCTGAGTCGTCTGGAGAATGGCACGGCCACGCTCCTCAACTACGACGAGGGTGGTGATGGCGGACAGACCAGTTGGATGAACACCTTCAAGGACGGATGCCCCCTGGAGGCGGGTACCTATCTGCTGACCACGGGCACGCGCCTGGCCAACGGTAGCGTCTTGTCTCATAGCGAGTTCTTCGTCATCAAGGAGGGACAGACCACGACCGTACCTCTCATCATGCGCGAGAGCAAGGACGAGGTACAGGTGATCGGTTCGTTCAACTCCGAGAGCAAGTTTGATATGGATGGTAACCAGGTGAGCCTGCTCTCGCAGACCGGTCGTGGCTACTATATCATCGGTCTCATTGGCGTCGGCCAGGAGCCTACCAACCATGCGCTCGTGGACATAGCTAAGGAGGCTGACGCCTTCGACCGTTGGGGCCGTCCGATGGTCCTGCTCTTCGAGAATGCCGAGGAGGCCAAGAAGTTTGATGCTTCGCTCTATGGTCGTCTGCCGAAGAACATCATCTATGGTATCGATACCGATGGTGCCATCCGTCAGCAGATGGTGGAGAATCTGAAATTGTCGAGCAAGACGCAGTTGCCGATCTTCTTCATTGCCGATACGTTCAATCGTGTCGTCTTCTCTTCCCAGGGCTATACGATCGGACTGGGTGAGCAGTTAAAGAACACCTTCAACCGTCTTTGATTCTCCCGAGGGACCACGCGCCTGTGGTCCCGAAAGATAAATAAAAACAAGGGATGGCAGTCTGTCTGTCATCCCTTGTTGCTTATAGGTGCGCTTGTTGCTATAGCCTATGGGCGCAAGTGGTTGCGGAACCAATCGACGACATAGTCTATGACGGGCTGCTGGAACCAATGGTCGTCGCCATGGTCTGCCTTGTCGAGCACGACATACTCCACCTCCGTCCCATTCTCGCAGAGGGCCTCGTAGAGATGGTCGCTCTGTCGTTGCGACACCATGTGGTCGTTGTTGCCGTGCATGATGAGGAAGGGGGGAAGTCCGGGATGGATGTGGCCCAACGGACTGGCGGCACGCGCCTTGTCGGGTATCTCCTCCAAGAGGTGGCCCGGATCGCGGCCATAGACTACGCCATTGACGAGCAGGGCCTCGCTGGCAGCCCGCGAGTCGTGGTAGGCTTGCACCTCGGTAGGGAAGCCCTCGTCGATGGTCTCCAGGTCGGACGGGCCGAAGATGGTGCAGCAGGCCTGCACGTCGGAGCTCTCGTCCAGATACTGTCCTTGGTCGAAGCACGGCTCGTTCATCGTCGTCGCAATCATCGACGACAGGTAGCCGCCAGCGCTATTGCCCATCACGCCAAAGCGCGTCTTGTCAATACCAAACTTCTCGGCATTGGCCTTGAGGAAGCGGATGGCTTGCTTGCCGTCCTCCAGGAGGGCAGGGAAGGCGTTGGGGATCGTACGATATTGCACGGCAGCCACGACAAAGCCTGCACGCGCCAGTCCCATGCGACATTCGATAAACTTGCTGTAGTCGCTCGTCGTGAAACCGCCACCAGGGAAATAGACCACACAGGGCTTCGGCTCATTGGTTCGTGGAATGATGAGCGTCATGTGGAGGGAAATCGTTCCCTTCTCGTAGTGTTGCGAGTAGATGATGTTGTCGATCACTCGCAGGGACGTCCGCGTCACGGGGACATCCATCAGGATCTTCTTGCTTTTACTATTTTGATTGTCCATGTCTTCTCTCGTTATGGGTGTCTTGCTTGAAATGCTGGTGCAAAAGTAGAAAGAAAAATGCTAAAAATCACTATAAGCGACCAGGAAATAGCTAAAATCTATGTCAAGTGCTTGTCGGTTTCGCCCTAAAGGTGTATATTTGCAGACAGAAAGGTCTTTTGCCAGGAGTGACAGACTGTCAAGGATGGTCGCCATGGCATGGCTTTTGTACGATAGAAAACATACATATTAAATACGAAAATCGAAATGGATTTCAACAATTATTCTAACATTGTGGATGATCGCGCGCGGGAGCTGGAGCGGTCACGTGTCATGCCTTTCCTCATGCGGAAGGTCTATACCTGGATGGCTTTGGCCTTGACCATCACGGCTATCGTCGCCTATGGTATCGGCAACAGCCCGGGCCTCCTGATGAGTCTCTTCGGTTCCAAGATGCCCATGCTCGTGTTGTTTGCAGCCGAGATCGGACTGGTCATCTGGCTGTCGGCCCGCCTCAGCCGTATCTCGATCACTACGGCTACCGTGGGCTTCATCGCCTTCTCCATCCTCAATGGTATGACGATGAGCGTCTTCTTCGCCGTCTATACTACGGCTTCCATAGCCCTGACCTTCTTTGTCTCGGCAGGTATGTTTGGCGCCATGGCCTTGATTGGCTATACGACCAAGAAGGACTTGTCCTCGATAGGTGGTTTCCTGATCATGGCGCTTATCGGCCTGATCATTGCCGGACTGGTCAATATGTTCCTTCGCAGCACGATGTTCGACCTCATCATTAGTGGCCTGGGCGTGATCCTCTTCTGCGGACTGACGGCTTGGGATATGCAATGGATCAAGCGGGCTCTCCTGGAGGCTCCCGATATGGGCGAGGCTTCCCAGAAGATAGCGCTCTTGGGTGCGCTCAACCTCTACCTCGACTTCATCAACCTTTTCCTCTATCTGCTCCGCTTCTTGGGCGACAGACGCAATTGATGTGGTTTTGACGAAGTGAATATTCTTAGATAATTATAGGAGTAAAATACGTATATCGGGGGAATATCTGAAAAGATATTTCCCCTTTTTCGTGCGTTTTCGTCTTCATGTAGCCATTTTCTCCTTGCATAGCGATAGCTTTCTTTCCAAGGTAGCTTGCATATTGTTTGTCGCGAGTTGTGCTATGAAAGGGTATGTGTGATAAAAGGAAATCTAAAAATATTCTAATAAAATGCTTTTTTAGGGCATAAAACTTGTTTGGCGTGAATAAATATTGTAATTTTGCAAATGAAATAGAATAATGAAGGATTATGAAAGCGAAAACGGTACGAATGAAAACCCTCAAGATGCTTATCTCCAGCAAGGAGCTTAGCAGTCAAGAGGAGGTGCTGAAGGCGTTGGCCAAGGAGGGCTTTACGATTACGCAGGCTACGTTGAGCCGCGACTTGAAGCAGTTGAAGGTGGCCAAGGCTGCCTCTATGAATGGAAAATACGTCTATGTGTTGCCCAACGAGACGATGTACAAGCGTGTCTCTTCGCCTCAGCGTGCTACCGACATGGCGAATAGCAATGGATTTCTTTCGCTCACCTTTAGTGGTCAGCTGGCCGTGATGAAGACGCGTCCGGGCTATGCGAGTGCCGTTGCGTATGACATCGACCAGAAGGAGATCCAGGGTGTCTTGGGATCTATTGCGGGTGACGATACGCTTTTCATCGCCATTGAGGAGGGCTTCGACCGCGAGAAGATCGTCGAGGGACTCTCACAGATCATCCCCGGCATAGGCCGCGTCTCCGTGGTGATACCGGGATACGAAGACGAACTGGGGGAGTAATAAGTCTAGCCCACCATGCTGGTTAAGACCCGCAACTCTGGTCAAGACTCGCCACTCTGGGAGTAAATAGTTAACACCCACGCCTGTGGGTAAAAGTGCAAAGCCGTACCTATTGCCTGGGCAGTAGGTATGGCTTTGCATTTTTGTATGCCTACAAACCCTGCCCGTGCTGGTACACATAAATAGCTGCTTCGGTTTGTTTAATAATTTCTACATAAACCATGCGATAATCCGACATTTGCCTAAAAATAGTTATCAAATTTGTTTGGTCGTGGCTTTTTTGCTAACTTTGCAGAAAGACAGTTATTGAAAGGATTGAATCGCATGATAAATTTGAAAAAGTCAACATTTCTATATATCTTCTTTGCCATGATGGCTTGCTCCGTGCCCGTCAAGGCGCAGAATCCTGCCACGCAGACCATTACGCTCTCTGATGGTGGTCGCTATACAGGACAAGTGTTGCACGGCAAGCCCAACGGCAAGGGCAAGGCCGTCTATAAGAATGGCGACGTCTATGAGGGAGAGTTTCTCAAGGGCAAGCGCCACGGGCAGGGCACCTACACCTTCACGGATGGAGAGAAATATACGGGCGAATGGTTTCAGGACCACCAGCACGGCATGGGCGACTACTACTTCATGAATGGCAACCGCTATAGTGGGCTCTGGTATAAGGACTACCAGTCGGGACAGGGTACGATGTTCTATTACAATGGCGACAAGTACGAGGGCGAATGGGCCGAGGACAAGCGCGCGGGTAAAGGACGCTACACTTTCAAGAACGGGGCCTTCTATGATGGCTACTGGCTCGATGACCGAAAGAACGGCAAGGGTGTCTTCGACTGGGGCGACGGGTCGTCCTATACGGGCGACTGGGTGAACAATCTCAAGGAGGGAAAGGGCACCTACGTCTATGGCGACGGCGAGGAGTATAGCGGACAATGGAAGAACGACCTGCCGGATGGACGTGGTATCTATAAGTTTAAGGATGGCGATATCTACGAAGGCTACTATGTCGAGGGCGAGCGCCACGGCGAGGGCATCATGAGATATAAGAATGGTGATGTCTATACGGGACGCTTCCTGCGTGGTGAGCGTTCGGGCCAGGGGACGATGGCATGGCACAATGGCGATGTCTATGTGGGCCTCTGGGAACAGGGCCACGAGAATGGAGTGGGCAAACTGACCAAGAAGAACAATGATGTCTTCGACGGGGTTTTTGTCAACGGAAAGCTCGATGGCGAGGTGGTCATCCATTATGCTGACGGCACGCGATTCCGTGGTACGTTCCGCAACGGACTGCGCGAGGGAAAAGCCATCGAGGAGGATGCCAAGGGCGTGCGCTTTGAGGGCAGCTACCACGAGGATGAGCGTGATGGATCTTTTGTGGAGCGCGACAAGACTGGTGCCATCACGGCGCAGGGCCGCTATGAGGATGGCAAGAGAATAGAGATGTAAAAAGATTGTATTGACAGGATATGGTGAACAAGAAGAATGTAAATAAAAAAGCGAACCGCAAAAAGGTTCCTGCTGCTGCAAAGGTAGAACCCCAGGTAGTGGAGCACATCGGCATTGTGCGCAACGACCCCTATTTGGAGCCGTATGAGCAGGCGATACGAGGCCGTCACGACCACGCCTTGTGGAAGATAGACCAACTGACGCGCCACGGCAAGCAGACGCTCTCCGACTTTGCGAATGGCTATGAGTATTTCGGTCTGCATAGGACGGATACGGGGTGGGTGTTCAGAGAGTGGGCTCCCCATGCCACGGACATTTATCTCGTCGGCGACTTCAGTTCGTGGAAAGAGCAGGAGACCTACCGATGCCGTCGGATCGAGGGCACGGACAACTGGCAGCTCACGCTTCCTGCCGGCGCCTTGACCCACGGACAACTTTATAAGATGCACGTCAAGTGGGATGGTGGAGAAGGCGAGCGTATACCGGCCTGGGCCAACCGCATGGTGCAGGACGAAAAGACGCATATCTTCTCGGCACAGGTGTGGGCGCCCAAGACGCCTTACCGTTGGGTGTCGAAGCCGTTGACGCCGCAGACGAAGCCGCTCCTGATCTATGAGTGCCATATCGGTATGGCGCAGGACGAGGAGAAGGTGGGATCCTATAGCGAGTTTCGCCAACAGGTGCTGCCGCGTATCGTCCGAGATGGCTATAATGCCATACAGATCATGGCCATCCAGGAGCATCCCTACTATGGGTCCTTTGGCTATCATGTTAGTTCCTTCTTTGCGCCGAGCAGCCGTTTTGGTACGCCCGAGGAATTGAAGGAACTGATAGACGAGGCGCATAGCCACGGCGTGGCCGTCATCATGGATATTGTCCATTCCCATGCCGTCAAGAACGAGGTGGAGGGGCTGGGCAACCTGGCGGGAGATCCCAACCAATATTTCTACCCTGGCGACCGCCACGAGCATCCGGCCTGGGATAGTCTTTGTTTTGACTATGGCAAGGATAATGTCGTCCATTTCCTCCTCTCCAACTGCAAGTACTGGTTGGAGGAGTTCCATTTTGATGGTTTCCGTTTCGATGGCGTCACGTCGATGCTCTATTATAGTCATGGACTGGGAGAGGCTTTCACCAACTATGCAGATTATTTCAACGGCCATCAGGATGACAATGCCATCTGCTATCTGACCTTGGCCAATCGCCTGATCCATGAGATCAATCCTCATGCCATCACCATTGCCGAAGAAGTGTCGGGCATGCCTGGACTGGCGGCCCGCTTCGAGGATGGCGGATATGGTTTCGACTATCGTATGGCGATGAACATACCCGACTATTGGATCAAGACCATCAAGGAGCGTCGGGATGAGGACTGGAAACCAAGTAGCATCTTCTGGGAGGTTAAAAATCGTCGGTCTGACGAGCGGACGATCTCTTATTGTGAAAGCCATGACCAGGCGTTAGTGGGCGACAAGACAATCATCTTCCGGCTGGTGGATGCCGATATGTACTGGCATTTCCGTATCGGGGATGAGAACGAGGCGGCCCATCGAGGGATTGCCCTGCACAAGATGATCCGACTCGTCACCTTGGGAGCTATCAACGGAGGCTACCTCAATTTTATGGGCAACGAGTTTGGTCATCCCGAGTGGATCGATTTCCCGCGCGAGGGCAACGGATGGAGCCACAAGTATGCGCGCAGGCAATGGAATCTGGTCGATGACAAGACCCTTTGCTATCACTATCTTGGCGATTTCGACCGTCGGATGCTGGAGGTGGTAAAGAGTGAGCCTGCTTTCAACGATACGCCTGTGGAGGAAATATGGCATAATGACGGCGACCAGGTGCTTGCCTACGAGCGCGGTTCGTTGCTTTTCGTGTTCAATTTCTCTCCCTCACGGTCCTATTCCGACTACGGGCTGTTGGTGCGCGAGGGCTCTTGGCAGGTAGTGCTCAATACGGATGCCAAGGAGTTTGGCGGCAACGGATTGGCCGACGACTCGGTGGAGCATCTCACAAATAGCGACACGCTCTATGCCAAGGATCACAAGGGCTGGCTGAAGCTCTATATCCCTGCGCGTTCGGCCGTGGTCTTGCGTAAAAAGAATGATGCTCATGCGTAGAAGTTTCGAACAGGTGGTGTGCGCGGTAGTGTTCTGCGTGCTCACCTTTTGCTATCTATACAACTATCAGGCGGACGTCCTCGTCGTCACGCAGTTTCTCGCCTCGGGCGGGCAGACCCACTATGCGCCCTTCCTTGGGGCAGTCATTATCACGTCCGTATTGCTGCTTCTGCAGGTCGTGGTCCAGTTCTTTGCCCGTCTTCGCCGTAGAAGCTATGCCCTCACCTATGCGCCTTCGCTCTTGTTGCTGGCCTGGCTGACGGGCATCCGTTCCGATGTCACGACGCAAGTAGATTTTGGCTCTTGGTGGTTGGCTATTCCTATCTTGCTTCTCGTCATCGTACCTGCCATCATACAGGCCATGCGCTACCAGCCCTATGAGCCCGACGAGCGTAGGCAGGGCTTTCTCTCACAGCTGCTCTGGATCAACCTGGGCACCCTTGCCCTCATGTTTCTCTTCGTAGGATTCCTGAGCAATAATGACCGAGAGTTTCATAAGCGGGCACGGATGGAGTATCTGGTTGACCAACGTCGCTATCGTGAGGCGCTCGTGATGGCACAACGGTTGGAGCATCCTGATTCCGTATCGTCGATGCTGACAATCTATTCTGTCGCGCGCACGGGCCACCTGACCGATAGCCTCTTTCATTATCGCTTGGTAGGAGAGGGCAAGGTGATGCGTCCGTCGCCACAGGTACACAGTCTGCTCACCCCCGACTCCATACTCAACCGCGTCACCAGCAAGAGCGCCAACTATCAGTTGATGGGCTTTTTGCTCGACCGCGACCTGCCGACTTTCTGCGCCTATCTGCCGCTGTACTACAAGACCAATGCGCCAATGCCGCGTTATTATGCCGAGGCATGGCAGCTCTACCATCAGTTGCGTGCAGGAATGCGTCCCAAGCGCTACGAGAAGGGTTCTTATACCTATTATTATATGCGCGGATGAGTTTGATAGATGGTCGTATGCAGGATGCTTTCCTGCATACGGCTACCAGTCGATAGAGGAGGATGGAAACCCTCCTTTTGGTGGTTTTATGGCGTCTGTCTCTCTATGTTCCGAGTGGTATGTTAACATCGCCTTTTGATGAAGTTAACTTCGTAGGCCGATGAAGTTATATTCGTAGGCCAATGAAGTTATATTCGTAGGCCAATGAAGTTAATATCCTTTTTTGGCCCTATTTTCACCCCTTTTCGCGTGATTCCTTTTTCCTGCCTTCGTCATAGCGTATCTCAAAATTCTTCATCGAAAAGTTTAGCTTTTTTCTGATCTCTTGCCATCAAATATGAGCAGTACTTATTGAGCATATTGGACAGAGGTAGTTCTCCCTTTTGATACCGTTCTGCGTCAAGTGCCAACATTCTTTCACAAACTGTTCTATGCCCTTTGAATAGGGCAGTGAGATATGGTATGCCATTCTCTTGGGTAATACACACATCGGTAAAGAATTGTGTGATGTCCTCTGAGTCAAAGACAATGGAATAAGTTGGTCGCTTGGCTCCTGGAATGTCTTCTACCAAAATGTTCTTGCTGACAAGATCCTGTATGTCGCGTATGGCAGTATCCTTGGAACACTTAGCCAATGAAGCCCAAGTCTTAGACGTTATCTTTGCCTCATAGCCATCAAGGAAGAGATTTAACATTTGTGTTTGTCGCTCTGTCATAGGAACGGATGCAGCCTTCTGCCAGAAGAAACTCTTATTTAAGATGGTGGTGACAATGGTTTCTGCTTCGTCGAGCGCATCAATCATTTTTTTCATATACCATACCAGCCACTCCGTGATCTCACCGTCGCCACGTTGCATGCGTTCCAGAATGTCGTAATAGTGTTTTTTGTCTTTATTGATTTGAGACGAAATATTATAGAAACGCAGCTCGCTCTTCTCACCACGTGCCAGAAGCATGTCGGAGAGAATGCGAGCCAATCGACCATTACCATCTTCGAAAGGATGAATGCTTACAAACCAGAAATGAGCTATGGCAGAACGTATAACGCTGCCCACGGTGTCTTCGCCATCAAACCAAGCTATAAACCTTTGCATCTCACTCTCTAAAAGGTCGGGAGAAGGGGCTATATAATGTATCTTCTCTCTACCAAATATACCGCTGACTATATGTTCCTCATGTGTTCGGTATTGTCCTATTTCTATTTCACAGGCTTCGCTGAAACCGGTTGGAAAGAATGCTGTTTGCCAAGCGCATAGTTTCTCTTTACTGAGCGGTTGGTCATAGTTCTGTACGGCTTCGAGCATTACGCCCACCACGGAGTCAACATAATGAGAAGGAGCTGTGTATTTCACGTTTTCAATTCCCAGTTTTCGGGCGATAGAAGAACGCACCTGTTCCTCATTAAGAGATATGCCCTCTATTTCTGAAGAATACACTACGTCATGTGTCAGGTTCTCCGCCATAGCTCTGAGTTTGCTATCAAAGCCGAGCGTGCTCAATCTGCCGTAAAGCAAACCTTGCTTACGACATACAACCTCCTGAAGGATTGATACCTCAGAAGCATCCCAGCGGAAGTTTGTCCAATTATCTCTTTCGTGTATATACATAAGCTACTTATTCTATGTGCGACAATGTGTAGTGTTAAACGTCGCATATTCTGCGGTAAAATTAATAAAAAAATGTCGAACCGCCAAATAAATCAATGAAATACCGCATGTTTTGCGACGTCCCCAGAGGATAAGGACCGTCCCATGTCTTAAAAAGTTTCCATATAGTCATTAGACAAT
>OHCB01000192.1_pt1 | contig 24301 bp, 19 predicted proteins | sample 1577501 | NCBI WGS metagenome assembly OHCB01 (sample SAMEA3879582, study PRJEB24766) | human gut metagenome | biome: human-associated habitat; feature: feces | place: USA | collected 1985/1987
ATGCAGATGGACATTACCATTAATAAAGGTAGAGGGTATGTTCCGGCCGACGAAAACCGCGAATATTGTACCGATGTTAATGTAATTCCTATCGATTCTATTTACACACCGATACGTAATGTAAAATATCAGGTGGAAAACTTCCGTGTTGAACAGAAGACTGACTACGAAAAGCTGGTATTGGAAATTACTACCGATGGTTCCATTCACCCGAAGGAAGCTTTGAAAGAAGCCGCTAAAATATTGATTTATCATTTCATGTTGTTCTCTGATGAAAAGATTACTCTTGAAACATCCGATGTGGACGGCAATGAAGAATTTGATGAAGAAGTATTGCACATGCGCCAGCTGCTTAAGACTAAGCTTGTTGATATGGACCTCTCAGTTCGTGCCTTGAACTGCTTGAAAGCTGCCGATGTGGAAACATTGGGTGACTTGGTACAGTTCAACAAGACAGATCTGTTGAAGTTCAGAAACTTCGGTAAGAAATCGCTCACGGAGCTTGATGATTTGCTCGAGGGTCTGAATCTGACCTTTGGAACCGATATTACAAAGTATAAACTGGACAAGGAGTAATCCCATACGTGAAATAAAAGGGTAGCTAACCCGTCCAAACAACAGAAACAGAAATGAGACATAATAAAAAATTCAACCATCTGGGCCGTACTGCTGATCACCGCAAGGCCATGCTCGCCAACATGGCTATCTCTCTGATCCGGCACAAAAGAATCACTACGACCCTCGCAAAGGCCAAGGCACTGAAGAAGTACGTTGAGCCGCTTATCACCCGTGCAAAGGACGACTCCACCAATAGCCGTCGTGTTGTCTTCCGCTATCTTCAGGACAAGGAGTCCATCAAGGAGCTCTTTGGCCCGATCGCAGTGAAGGTTGCCGACCGTCCCGGTGGTTATACCCGCATCATCAAGTTGGGTCATCGTCTGGGTGACGGTGCTGACATGGCTTTCATCGAGCTCGTCGATTTCGATGAGAACATGGCTAAGACTCCGAAGGCAGAGGCTAAGAAGACTCGTCGTAGCCGTCGTTCTACGAAGAAGGCTGCCGATGAGACTGTCGCAGCTGAGGAGGCTCCGAAGGCTGAAGAGGCAAAGGCTGAATAATTTTAGCTCACAATACGTTTGAAAGATCCCCAGATGTAAGTCTGGGGATTTTCATATCTCAACTTTTGTGGTCCTTTCTCCACTCCATAGCATTGTTTTTTGTTGGTTCGCATAGCCTTACTGCACTTTTACCCTCAATCGCTTGTTCGGTCCAGAATGAGATTTTTACAAAAATTCACTACTTACTCCTTCTATAATTCTTCCCCCAATTCGAGATAGTATAGCTCTTTTCATCGTCCTAATATCTTATATTACCACACAATAATGCCGCAAAAGTTGTATCCTTCCCTCATCTACTCACCAAAAAGGCATTTTCTCACTTTTTTCTAAGCTATGACAAACTTTGGCATCGATAACCTATACCTTTGCCAACAAAAATTTCGAATTATGAAAATGAGCTCTTTATTAAGAAAACTGTTGCTCCACGCAATGCAATTTCTGGGCCTCTGCTTGCTGAACTACATCCTTATGTCGTGCTATATCGAGATTGGCCACGAGAAGGGTTGGCCCAAGGCTGCCTACATGTACTCGCACTTCCACAAATTCGTCGTCCCTTCAGCTCGGTTCTGACGCATGATGATGTGGCGCCACAACAGTCGTATCTCCGCTGCGGGACACTCTTTCTTCTCTTTCAGCGAGTTCATTAGGGTTAATAGATAGTTTGGACCATAAAGGGACAACTCTTGACGAGCGGCTTTTGAAGGATATCGCAAGCAAAACTATAAGCATTTCAAAGTCTTGCAAGAAGCAGATTGACAATTTGAAGAAAGCATTCCGCGAGAACAACTTCAAGGATGCTACAAACGGTAAGGTTATCGCTAATGTATGATGATGTCACCATATAATCTGGCAGAAGTCATTACAGGTAGCCCATTTGCCAAGCCCGTCGATAGGCCCTTGTTGCTGGAGAAGTCAGAGCGTGTATCTCAGTCCGAGGCGCACCTCAAAGGTCTGTGCGTGGACGTTGGTGTGGTACTTGTACCTCGTGTCGCGCATATAATAGGAAGCTCCAGCTTCTATGCTCAGATTTTTCTTCAAATAGATATTAAACCGCGGGCTCACCACCAGCAGCGAAGCACTACCCTTGTCGCCCTGCGCATTGAGATACAGCGGGTCTGAGTGTTCTAGTTTTTCCTGTGTATACCCCTTCCATGTGTAGATCTTGTAGAAGTCGGCAGCGAGCGAGAAGTTGCCGACCTTCGGAAACTCCATCAGTGTCTGCGCCTTGAGGCTGAAACCGCTTCCCATGTTGTAGTCGCGGTCGATGACGGTGTAGTAGTCGCTCAGCGAGCCTCCCAGCAGGATGGCGTCGAGGAAGAGGCGCTGCTCCATGCTCCCCATATTGCCCACGCGCGGGAAACGGAAGATAAAGCCTGGGCCGATGCTCGCAGCCTCCGAAATGCGATAGGGCACCTGCTGGCTTCCTTCCTTCACGGGCTCCGAGTCGTAGTAGTTGAAATGCTGAAAAAGTCCGAAAAGCGAGGTCACGCCTTCGCCCTCGTAAATGTTAGTACCCCAAAGCCTTCCTAGCAGATGGACACTAGTGATGAGCGGTTGGTTTGAGCTGACACCGACAGTGATGTTGGCTGTGAAATAGTCGTAGGGGCGAGTTTGTTCGCTGTCGAAGGGGTCTCCATAAGCCAGTCCAAAGTCCACATAGGGATTGTGCTCGCCGCGAAAGATGCCGCCCTCGTCGGCCAGGTAGCGGTCGCCTGTTGCCACGCTGAAAGCTACAGGAAGAGCCTGGTAGTCGTGGTATTTGTAGTAGTCTCTTCTTACTTTCCATGCTTTGCCGCTTACGATACGATTGAAGCCCTGTATCGGATTGATCAGTGTCCCTGCCAATTCCCTCAGGAAACGGCTGAATCCATGAGCACGGTCGTCGAGCACCAGTGCACTCACACGGTTCGTTATTTCGCCGATAGCAACACCTCCTAGCGTCGTTGCCATCACGTCGTTGATGGCGGGTGGCTCTGTCTCGCCGCAAAACTCCCACATCAGACTGCCACAGAGTGCATAAGGGATAGACTCCCAGAAGCTCATCCCATTGCTTCGTGCAGAGTTGAAGTAGAGCCCACCATGATAAGGGTGAGCAAACAGGTTGGTGGAAAACTGGTCATTGTCCCATACAAAACCCGTCTCGAAGTTGTGTTTGATGGAGTGCATGCTGATTCTGGGAAACTCCTCTCCTAGTGCCCAGCAGTCAAACCGGTTCACGAGTACATTGATGCTTGTCACCTCCAGGGCTGCCAGCCACGGCCGTTTCCGCTGGTTCTCGGGGTTGTGGAATGCGTAAATGCGTACTGTATCGCCTATCTCCTCCTGCGCTTCGGGGAAGAGCTTCGCCATGGGTCTCGCATGTCGTCCGTAACGCACGGCGATGCCTGCTTCGACAATAGGCCGCGTACGATACTCTCGATTCTTGTTGTAGTAACGCGTCGTACCGTAGCCGACGGAGGCAAATGCCGACAGCGTGCGGTTTATCTGATAATCAGCGTTGAGACGCGCCTGCAGCGAATAGAGCCTTTCGGGCCTACTATCCGTCTCGTGTTGGAATGTCTCTATATGGAAGAAGCCCACGTCTCCGCTGATCGTCCAGCGTGGTGATAGCGTGAAGTATTGTCCCAGACGGTAGTATATCGCTCCAGAGAAGTCCTTGTCCAGACCCATGTAGTGCGTGCCGAAGCCCAGGATACTGTATGTACTTCGGTTGCGGAATCGCAGAGCCAAGTTTGTCTTGTTGCTGTTGCCACCAAAAGCCATTACGTCAATGCGTGTCAGTGGGTTGATGTTCACCAATCCTATTTTGTGCGCCGTAGTATCGCGGCTATAGTTAAGCAGACCTATTTGCACGCCACGTGGATGACTGATGCAGGCATTGAACAGTCCTATTTGTGATCCGTTCAGCGTGTCCGCGTAGTTGTATGCACCAATCTGCAGCCCGCGCATGTATGACGAACTGATGTTGGCGAGGGCGGTAAGTTGAATACCCTTCTCCACACCCCGCGAAATATTTGTCACGCCGCCTATCTGAATGCCGCGAAATGAAGAAAGACTCACGTTGGAGAATCCCGCGAGCTGTACGCCTTTGATGCCTGTGCCGATGTTGGACAGTCCGGCGCATTGCAGACCCCTCATCTCCTGATGTGCCAGAGAGGTCATAGCGTTGAGTTGTACACCGTGCAAGAGATTGGTGCTTCCCAGAAATCCCATATTGAGATAGGCCATAACTTTGTCCCCCGTCTTCTTGTTCAGGGTCATGGCGAGGTCGTGATGACGACGTGGCAGCGAGTCGGCTTTCTCCACTGAGTCCGTGCCCACCGAGATCGGCATAGCCTTCGTAGTGGTACATACCGTCAGCATGATCACGATGTTTAATATCAGTTTCTTGTCGAGTTTGTTCATCATGTCCAGTTCTTTGGAAGTGCTTTAATGATGCGAAGGTAGGTAAAAAATGCGAGGATAGCGTAAAAATCTGCGGAAATCTGTTGAAGTAGATATGAATTTTCTTCATTTCCTTCTCTCTTTTTGTTAGCAGGTTCTTTTTCGCAGACATCGCTCGACAGTAATGATTGACAAAACCGCCCAGTCAACCAACGAGAAGGTAGATGAGTTGCTAGAGGTGGAAGAAAAAGTGGGCGTGGGGCGATCGAATGATTTTCCTTGGCGGACTCTGAAACTTTTGGTCTTGCCATTCGTCTAAATAATAAATGTTCAAAAGAAAAAGAGTATGATTTTAACAACCACTCCGACCCTTGAGGGTCATCCCATCCGCGAGTATCGTGGCGTGGTGACGGGCGAAACTATTATTGGTGCCAATGCAATAAAAGATTTTATGGCGGGAATGCGCGACTTCTTTGGAGGTCGGAGCAAGTCTTATGAGAGTGTGCTGCGCGAAGCGAAAGACACAGCAATGCGCGAAATGGCCGAGCGGGCGCAGCAGATGGGCTGCAACGCCGTGGTGGGCATAGATATCGACTATGAGACCGTGGGGCAGAGTGGATCAATGCTGATGGTCACCTGTAGTGGCACCGGTGTAGTGTTGTAGCTAGAGTACCGACTCCTCCTACCCTGTCAGGAGAAGAGAAGTCGGTACGCCGTCCGAGTTATTGGACAATCTTTTGACCGTCGGAGACCACGATGCCATGGTAGTCGGCGTTGACTCGCTGGCCGCTGAGATTGTAGCGGGGGTGAGTGTCGTGTTGCTGTACGCCACGTGCGGTGGTGATTGAGGCAGGCGGGCAGTTGAGACACACGTTGTCGATGCCCAAAGCGATGGCTTCTCCGCTACTGTAGCCATCCGCCACACGGATGCTCCAGGCCAGAAAGAGGTCGTCGCCTGGCTGGATAGTTGTTTGCAGCTGACCGATCACCTGCCGTGTCTCCCCTGGTACGGAAGCATAGCCCTCCGTAGCCTCGTCGGCCTCGAAATGGGATTTGAAGACATCGCCCTCCGCCCTGGTCCAGTCTATGCCATCTCGGGAGGTGAAGAGCAGGACGTTGAAGCCCGCCTTGTTCTTTCCCTTGCGATACTTTTCAATGTCATAGCTGAGCAGGGGCTGGACGATGGGGGTGGTACCCGTGTTTCTGACGTGTAGATAGACATTGATAACCCGTGGCTCATTGGATCGCCCCGACGTGATGCCACCCACGGCACGGTCGGACCGTTGTCCGAAGTTCCATGTTCCGCAGGCTGCGTTGGCATCGAGTGTGACGAGGTCGTCGGCTTGGACAAACTGTGTCTCGTCATTGGCCAGCACGAAGTAACCTAAAGTCCTGGCGTAGCCATCCTGCCCGTCAGTGCGCCATCCCTCTGGCAGTGTTGGGCTGTTGCCCATGGTGTCAAAGTTCTGTGAGTAGGATGCTTCGGCGCCGTCTAGTTCCACTACAGGTAGACCCTCTATTCGGGTGATGGCTTTGGCTACTGTCACCGTAGCGGAGGACTTGATCGCACCGTTGGTGGCCGTTACAATGTAGTCGGCCATCTCTTTGCCCGCTGTGAAAAGTCCTTCGTGATTGACCGTCGCGCCATTGCTTCCCCACTCCGTCATGCCGTCATCCGGCAGGAGTCTTCCTGTGGCGTCGTAGAGGCGGGCTTGCAACTGTACCGTTCCCTTGTGGTGGTCCACGGTCTGCGTATAGTCTGTCAGCGCCTCTTTGGCATATTCACGAATGCGCAGTGCCTCTTGCGGGGAAATCTTGCGCGGGGCCCACGAGATAGTGGTCGGATCTTCACCGTAGATGGTGGCATATTCGATGCAGGCTGCGAGATAGGCAGCGTCGATGGTGGGGTGGCGGTCGTCGGTGTACCACTTCTTCAGGGCGGTCACGCCTTCTCGCTCATAGCACATACGGTAGGCGGAGCTGACAGGTGCGAGCACCACGCCAAACTCTTGTGCCACCTTTCGGTAGTTGTCGATGACGAGGTTGACTGTCTCGGAATAGGTGTCGAGACAGGAGGTCAGCACCCAGTTGACAGGCAGGATGATGACTGCATGAGGATTGGGGCAGTTGTTACGGATGAAGTCCACCCATTTGCCCACGCTCTCGCGGAAGTCTTCGTACTCTACTCGTGGACGATCCGTTTGCTCCTGCAGGATGATGTGGGTCCAGGGTTTCAGTTTGATCATCGATTTGGCCGAGGGCTGTCCCTCTGAGTTGCACCCGGCCTCGTCGGTCTCCATCCAGTGGAACGACAGTGGTTGGCCAAGGATGGTATGTAGCGTCCATTCGGCGTCCTTGCCCATCTTGGCTGCGATGTTGTTCCATATAGTGTCCTGGCGTTGGAAATTGATCAGGGAATTGTTAAGCGACAACACCTCTACGCGTTCTGGCAGTTCGGGCACGATGGTCACGCGCTCTGGCATAACCTTCATTGAGATGGCACCGTTGCCTTCCTGTGAACTTTCTGCAGATCTAATGGGTGATCCGAAGCCTGCTCCTCCCTCACTCTGTGCCGACTGTGCGGCGATGCTGCCACTCAGCATCAGCAGCGGAGTGGCGAGCGACAATAGTCTTTGTACGTACGTTCTCATATAGTTGCAAAAGTAAGCAATTAATGAAGAGTGGGCAAGAGAATAGTGCCTAAAAATCTAAAAAACAGACCATTCGCTTTTCGTTTTTCCTTAATTCGTCTATGAAAAGGTGAGATTTGCTGAATAGATTTGTTTGGCAAGCGGTCTTTTCTTACCTTTGCACCGAACAAGATGAAGAATAACCCTATGACGAAAGAATGTTTCCTTCGCGCTCTCCAACGCCATCGTGAGCGAGTCATCTACGCTTTCGGATGGGCAGTTGTGCTGCTCAGTCCCTTTCTGATGATGTATTTCCGCTCGCGCAATAGCAGCGAACCGTTACCCTGGGGTTTTTATGGTGCGGTTTGGGCGACGATGGGCTTGTTTCTCGTTTTCTTCCTCTTTCACAACCGCTTTGTTGCGCCGCTTTTCTTCCGACCGCGTAAGGGCCGCTACTTTATCTTCGCATTCCTATTGGTACTTCTGCTTGGCGTGTTTCAGTATCTCACTTTTCCCCTCTTCGGACCACCTCCTCCCGAGAAGCGGTCCCGTCATGAGGTGATTGTCCGAGACAAGGAGGGTAAAACGGTGCGGGGCGTGGAGGTGCGTGTGCTTCGTTTTGCCAAGCCTGGCATCGTGGAGCGGGTCGATTTGGCCAGCCTCTTCATCCTTACACTGATGTTTGGTGTCAACCTGGGCGTGAAGATTTATTTCCGTAGCGAGGATACCAGTCGTGAACTGATGCTATTGCAGCAGGAGAAACTATCCAATCAGCTGAAGTATCTCAAGGCCCAGATCAACCCCCACTTCTTTATGAACACGCTCAACAACATCCATGCGCTGGTAGATATAGACCCAGGACGTGCGCAGTCATCTATTATCCTGCTTTCACGCATGATGCGCTATGTGGTCTATGAGAGCGAGAGTACTTCTATCCCGCTACAGAAGGAGGTGGAGTTTCTCTCCAACTACATCACGCTGATGCGCCTTCGTTTTACTTCCCGCGTCCACCTGACCGTCGATATGCAGCCCAAGATGCAGGGGGAAGTGCCGCCGCTGCTTTTCATCATGTTTGTGGAGAACGCCTTCAAACACGGCGTAAGTTACCAGCGCGACACGCATATCCACATCCTTATGGAGCAGGTCGGCGAACGGATCCATTTCTTTTGCGAGAATCCGAAGATTGATAGTCTCGAGGATGTACAGGGAGGCGTAGGAATGCGAAATGTCCGCAAGCGCCTCGACTTGATTTATGGTGATTGCTATACGCTCCGCATTGACGACGATCCCAACCGTTACACGGTCGATTTGACCGTGCCCATGGAGGTGAGTGAGAGTAGATCGTAGGAGCGACAGGGGCGCATGAGTTGTTGATATTCAGCCCTGTACAGACAGAAAAACATCCTTTTGTACTTCTACAAATGGGATGAGGCTACAAGTAAGGTCGCTTGTTGTATTGTTTAGCTTATTCTAGCTGTTTGCATTGTTCTGACCCAAACTTTCGGATGGTGTTTGGCCAACAGGGTTTGATACTTCTCGGTCGTCTTCTCGGAAAGTTCAATCGTTTGTTCAAGAGCATGAAGAAAGGGAAGCCCTTGCGGACTTCCCTTCCTATGGTGTGTATTGAATTTTTTATTTTATGAATTAGACGATACCCTGAGCGAGCATAGCCTTTGCGACCTTCATAAAGCCGGCGATGTTAGCACCCTTCACATAGTCGATGTAACCATCAGCCTCCGTGCCGTACTTGACGCACTGCTCGTGGATGGAAGACATGATGTAGTGGAGCTTCTCATCAACCTCCTCAGCACTCCAGTGGAGACGGATGCTGTTCTGGGTCATCTCGAGACCAGAAGTAGCAACACCACCAGCGTTGACAGCCTTGCCCGGAGCGAAGAGCTGCTTAGCCTCAACGAATGCCTCAACAGCCTCTGCGGTGCAACCCATGTTGCTGACCTCGACAACGCAGATCGGCTTGCGAGCCAGGATCTTCTTAGCGTCCTCGCCGTTGAGCTCGTTCTGGATAGCGCAAGTCATGTAGATCTCAGCCTCAGCCTCCCAAGGCTTCTTGCCAGCGTAGAAGGTAGAACCCGGGAACTTGTCAGCGTAAGGAGCGCAAACGTCGTTGCCGCTATTGCGGAGGTCGAGCATGTACTCGATCTTCTCATCATCCAGACCGTTCGGGTCGTAGATGTAGCCGTCAGGACCAGAGATGGTCACGACCTTGGCACCGAGCTGAGTAGCCTTCTTGGCAGCACCCCAAGCCACGTTACCGAAGCCAGAGATAGCAACCGTCTTGCCCTTGATGTCGATGTTACGGGTCTTCAGCATGTGCTCTACGAAGTAGAGAGCGCCGAAACCAGTAGCCTCCGGACGGAGGATAGAGCCACCAAACTCAAAGCCCTTACCTGTCAAGGTAGCACCGTGGAACTGGCTGGTGAGCTTCTTGTACTGACCGAAGAGGTAGCCAATCTCGCGGCCACCAACACCTACGTCGCCAGCGGGAACGTCGCAGTCCGGGCCGATGTACTTGTAGAGCTCGCTCATGAAGGCCTGGCAGAAACGCATGATCTCAGCGTCGCTCTTGCCGCGCGGAGAGAAGTCGGAACCACCCTTGCCGCCACCCATCGGGAGCGTGGTGAGAGCGTTCTTGAAGGTCTGCTCGAAACCGAGGAACTTCAGCGTGTCAAGCTTCACGGCAGCGTGGAAACGGAGACCGCCTTTGTACGGGCCAATGGCGCTGTTGAACTGTACACGGTAGCCGATGTTCACCTGAACCTCGCCCTTGTCGTCCACCCAGGGTACGCGGAACATGACAACACGCTCCGGCTCTACCATGCGCTCGATGATCTTAGCGTTCTCGAACTCGGGATGCTGGTTGTAAACATCAACGATGGAGAGCAGCACCTCATGTACGGCCTGCAAGAACTCCTTCTCACCTGGATGCTTCTGCTCCAGGTCTCTCATGATTTTCTCAACTTCCATAGTAATTTTGAATGTTTAAGTTGTTATGGTCTTGTTGTTTATTTCGAGGGCAAAAGTAGGGATTTTAATCCATACTACCAAATGATTTTGCGGAAATTTTTCATAAACTTTGCTGCCTACCCAAACCGCGGGGGCTTGTTTTGCGACTTTTTTGTTTCCAAAACGCCCGCAACGAGAGATATTTGTGACCAAAAGTTAGGTGTTTACCCATATTTTTCGTACTTTTGCCCAAAACAAAATAAATCCTAATGAGAGAACAACTACCCGACAAATGGAGCAAATTCATCATGAAAGACGTCTCGTTCGTCAATCTCATGATGCGCCGCATCTACAACGTCCTCATCGTCGCCAACCCCTATGACGCCTTCATGTTGGAGGATGACGGACGCGTGGAGGAGAAAATTTATAATGAATACACGCGCCTTGGCCTGCGCTATCCGCCCACGTTTACGCAGGTTTCTACGATCGAGGAGGCAGAGAAGATACTTAGTACGGTCAGCATAGACCTTGTCATTTGTATGCCAGGCAATGCAGACAATGATGCTTTCGACGTGGCGCGTGCCATCAAGGCCCGTTTCGCAACGATCCCCTGCGTGGTGCTCACCCCGTTCAGCCACGGCATCACGCGCCGTATGGAGCACGAGGATCTGAGCATCTTCGACTATGTGTTCTGCTGGCTGGGCAACACCAACCTCATCCTCTCCATCATCAAGCTCATCGAGGACCGACTCAATATCGACAACGACATCCGCGAGGGCAGCGTTCAGATGATCCTGCTGGTGGAGGATAGCATTCGTTTCTATTCCTCCATTCTCCCCAACCTCTACAATTATATTCTGATGCAGAGTCAGAACTTCGCCACAGAGGCACTCAACCCCCATGCTGCCACGCTGAGAATGCGCGGAAGACCCAAGGTGATGCTGGCGCGCAACTACGAGGAGGCGTGGACCATTTATAATAGGTATAAGGACAATTGCCTCGGCGTGATTTCCGACGTGCGCTTCCCTTTGGCGCCGCCACATCTGCAAGGCGGATTCTATACCGACGACAAAGATCCTGAGGCTGGACTGAAACTGCTCCGCGCTATCAGAAAGGAGGATGAGTATCTGCCGCTCACAGTGGAGAGCGCGGAGAGCCATAACCGCGAGAAGGCGGAGGCTGAGGGCTTCTGGTTTGTTGATAAGAACTCCAAGAAGATCAGCGTCGATTTGCGCCATATCCTCGAAGAGCACATGGGTTTTGGCGACTTCATCTTCCGCGACCCGAAGACGAAGGCGGAAGTGATGCGCATCCACGATCTGAAGGAGTTGCAGGACAACATCTTCAATATACCGCGCGACTCCATGCTCTACCACATCAGTCGCAACCACATGAGCCGTTGGCTCTCCGCACGTGCCATCTTCCCCGTCGCGGAGTTTCTCCGAAATATTACCTGGCACGAGCTGCAGGACGTGGACCTCCACCGCGAGATCATCTTCAACGCCATTGTGCAGTACCGGCGGATGAAGAATCAAGGAGTCGTGGCACTCTTCGACCGCAAGCGCTTCGATCGGTATGCCCACTTTGCCCGCATCGGCGACGGGTCACTGGGTGGCAAAGGACGCGGACTGGCCTTCCTCGACAACATCATCAAGCGCCATCCCGAGCTCAACCAGTATGCCAACGCCACGGTGCAGATACCCAAGACGGTGGTGCTCTGCACGGACGTCTTCGATGAGTTTATGGAGAAGAACGACCTCTATCCCTTCGCCCTCTCCGATGCCACGGACGAGGAGATCCTGCAGGCTTTCCTCCGAGCGCAGCTCCCCGACGACTTCATCGACGACTTCCTAGCCTTCTTTGCCGCTACCAATGCCCCAATAGCCGTGCGATCCAGTTCGTTGCTGGAGGATTCCCACTACCAGCCCTTTGCCGGGGTCTATGCCACCTATATGATTCCTTTCCTGGAGGACAAGAAGGAAATGCTCCGAATGCTTGCCTGTGCCATCAAGGCCGTTTATGCTTCGGTCTTCTACCGTGACTCCAAGGCCTATATGCTGGCTACTAGCAACGTCATCGACCAGGAGAAAATGGCGGTGGTCTTACAGCAGGTGGTGGGCAAGCAGTATGATGGGCGCTTCTATCCCAATATCTCAGGTGTCATCCGCTCGATCAACTACTATCCCGTTGGCAACGAGAAAGCCGAGGAGGGTGTGGTCTCCCTTGCCCTGGGACTGGGAAAGCACATTGTGGAGGGTGGGCAGTCGATACGCCTCTCGCCCTATCATCCAAAAAACGTGATGCAGATGAGCGAAGTCCATACTGCCCTGAGGCAGACGCAGACCGACTTCTATGCCATCGACACGCGCCACATAGGCGAAGACTTCAAGGTGGACGATGGCTTCAACATACTCAAACTGGGGGTTAGGGAGGCCGAGAAGGACCATGCGCTTCATTTCATCGCCTCCACCTACGACCCTCAGGACAATGTGATCCGCGACGGACTATGGGAGGGTGGTCGCAAGATCATCTCCTTTGCTGGCGTGCTCCAGCAGGGAGTCTTCCCCCTGCCCAAGCTGATGCAGCTCTCCATGCAACTTGGTGCCGACGCGATGAAGCGCCCTGTAGAGATAGAGTTTGCCTGTAACCTCAATGCCGATCGTACGGGCGAGATGTACCTGCTGCAGATACGTCCCATCGTGGAGGAGAACCAGGCGGTCGTCGAAAACCTGTCGCAGATCGCCGATGATCAGTGTCTGCTCCGGACGGATATGGCGCTGGGTCATGGCGAGTCGCACGAGGTGAGGGATGTGGTCTATGTGAAGACTTCCGAGGGCTACAATCCGCTCGAAAACAAGGAGGTGGCGCAGGAAGTTGAGACTTTCAACCGCCAGTTTGCCGACGATGGCGAGCGCTATGTCCTCATCGGCCCAGGCCGCTGGGGCTCCAGCGATCCGGGATTGGGTATTCCTGTGAAATGGTCCTCAATCTCCGCAGCCAGCGTCATAGTGGAGCTGGGTATCAAGGGATATCAGATCGACGCCTCGCAGGGCACGCACTTCTTTCAGAACCTCACATCGTTTGGTGTCGGCTACTTCACTATCAACGCTTGGCGTGGCGAGGGTATCTGTCGTACCGACTGGCTCGACGCGCTCCCTGCCGTCGAGGAGACGAAGCATGTGCGCCATGTCCGCTTCCCCCATGCGTTCCGTATCTTGATCGATGGCCAGAAGCAGCGCGGCCTTGTGGCCTTGGACGAGGCCGACCTGCCGAAGTCCGAGTAAGGAAGTATTGGTGTTAGAAATGTCGCAGGTCTCTTGGCTGAAACATGAAAGACGCCAGGGCTAGAAACATAAAAGGGCAACAGGATGGAAAGCACTGACTTTCCACCCTGTTGCCCTTTCATGTGGAGTGAGATAAAAAGTTTATAAGCCGTAGCCTCCTGTCCGAGGTTACACAAAGGTGATTTTGCCGAAGGAGGACGGGCGATGGAAGTCGGGATGGTCGCAATCGACGGAATTCCACGACAAGAAGTGCGGTTTGGCCAGTTTGTCGCCACACTTGTAGAAGTTGGCCCGCATCGTCATGCCGCGCGGATGGCGCAGATGGTGAGAAGTCATCACGTCGAGTGGGATGATGAGGGCTACTTCCCAGGTCTGTCGTCCATTCTTTTCCTTGAACGTCTTGCGGCCAAAGGAGGTCCAGCGCTTCACGTTGTGGTAGTGGATAGCTGCCACCTGCTTGCGCCCCTCGCGTGTCATGCCGCAGGCGATATACATCTTCCCTGCCGCGTTGCATTCGAAGTTGTAGTAGGGGCCGTCTTCGAAAGGCTGGAGGAAAAACTCGCAGCAACTGTCCTCCCATACCCTTCCACCGTCGTCATCGGCCACGGCGGCGACACTTTCCTCCGTCACGACATAGTGGAGCAGGATACAGTCGTCGACGTAGGAGATCCTAAACTTGACGGTCGGTTTGTAGGGGTATTGACCAGACCAGTTGGCGTGGTCGAGCGGGATGAAGGGAATGTGGAATTGGTCGAGTGTCTCCGGCACCAAGCATGCGCGTGAAGGTTTCGTGGAGATCATTTTGATAAGTATCTGTTGCATGAGGGGAAGATTTTTTTGTAAGCGAATAGGAAAAGAGTGTAAGGCGATCCTGCGCGGTCAGTCCATCTTGAGCCATTTCCCACGTGCGATGCGCCACAGGAAGAGCAGGCCGCGCACGGTCAGTTCGATGGCCATGGCCACCCAGACACCGCGAAGACCGAAGTGGGGAGCCATGGCGGCTGCGAGTGTCAGTCGTACGAACCACATTGAACCGAGGTTGATGAGCGAGGGCCTTAGCGTGTCGCCCGCACCCACGCAGACGCTATAAGAGACGATGGCGGCTGCAAAGAACGGTTCGGCGAAGGCTTCGATACGCAGCACTTCGGTGCCCAGCGTGCGAATCTCGTCCACAGGCGAGAGCAGACCAATCATCTCTGGGGCAAAGACATACATCACCACGCCCATCAGCGCCATGACGATCATGCCAGTGGTGACGGTCATCTTGGCAAAAGACCGGCAGAGGTCGGCACGCCGTGCCCCCACGCTTTGTCCGATAAGGGTCGTGGCAGCGTCTCCAATGCCGTAGCCCGGCATGTAGCAAAGGCTTTCGGCCGTAATAGCAAAGGAGTTGGCGGCAATGGCGATGTTGCCAAGAGGTGCCACAATCGTGGTGGAGACCACCTGGGCCCCGTTCATCAGGAGATACTGGAAAGCCATTGGCGCACCCAGTCCGCAGGCGTGGCGGATATAGTCCCAGCACCATGTGAATCGCTCCACGTCCTGTCGCCAGGCGAGGATCTTGCTGCGAAACACGGCGAAATAGAACAATGGGATGGCAGCGGCGACAAAGGCCATAAGTGTGCCCAGAGCCGCGCCTTCCACACCGAGTCCCAGTCCCCAGACGGTCATTTCGTGGCCGAAGACGGAAAGGGTGCGTGTGGGGAAAATGAAGAAGAAGTTGAAAATCACGTCGAAGCAGCACATCAGCACGGCGATGGCACTAGGACGTCGCACGTCGCCACTCACCTTGAGCATGGAGGCGGAGAGGTGCTCTATCAGATGGACCGGGACGGCGAAGGAGAAGATTAGAAAATACATCGACGCATCGTGCTGGATATCGGCTCCTCCGCCCAGCCAGCGGGGTAGGGGAAACGCTATCAAGGCGGCTATGGCCATGAGCAGGAGGCCGATCAAGAGACCGAAGGCATAGCCATGGCGCATGACGGCCCGCGCCCGTGTGAAGTCGTTAGCCCCGATAAAGTGGGCGGCTTGTACGCTGAAGCCCATCGAGACGGAACCGACGAGCGATCCGAAAAGCCAGGTGGCCGGCTCTACGAGACCGATGGAGGCAGAGGCTTCCGCTCCCAGACTGCCCACCATCGAAGCGTCGATGTAGAACATCAGCACCGTGGTGACCTGTGCCAGGATAGAGGGTATACTCAACTGGACGATGAGATTTAGTTTCTCACCGCCCGTGAGCTTTTCGCCCGCCCGGAGCTTTGCCAGGAGTGCGTCCGATACCTTTTTGGAAAACCGCTGACTCACCGTCTTTTTGCCCTCAGCTTATCGGCACACCCCGACCATTCGTAGGTCGAAAATCAAGTTGGAGTAGGCGGGGATGGAAGATCCCGTCTGCTTGGTCTTGCCGTAGCCCAGCGTGAAGGGAATATAGACCATCCAGTGGTCGCCTGCCCGCATCTTCATGACGGCTGTGGCGAAACCATCCGTCAGATTGCTGATCTTGAGGATGGTAGGATTGGATGTGACGGGACTGAAAGTGCCTGAGTAGGAGGCGTCGAAGCGATAGCCCGCCGTGTAGGTCGGAGAGGGAATCAGGTGGCCCTCATAGTGGACTTTCACGGAGTCGGTGAAGGCGGCGCGGTCTGTGCCCGTTCCGTTCTCCAGCACATGGACGATGATGTGCTGCATCTCTCCATACTGCACCGTGCCGTGCGTCGGCTCCAGTCCGTCGATGGCCCAGTAGGGGATCACCTTCCATGTCGTGTCGCCCTGGGCGATGCGGCTCTTGGTGGCCGTGTAGAGATCCTTCCAGTAGTTCTCGTTCTTCACTTGCCAGTCGGCATACTCGTCCACGGTGTCCTCATTGTCGTCGGAGCAGGAGGCGAAGCCCAACACGCCTGCCAGCAGGGCCAGCAAGGGGAGCAGGTCTTTGAATGTCTTCATCTTATGTTATTATGCAAAATTCGCCCAGCCACGCCCCTCCCAAACCAATAGGGCAGGAGGCGGGACGTGGATGGGCGGCAATGGGTAATGGATTACTGCAATTTCTTCAGCAGGCTGGTGATGCTGACGCGGTCCTCGATGATCTCGCGGAGCTTCTCCACGGGGACGCGCTCCTGCTTCATCGAGTCGCGATAGCGCAGCGTGACCGTGCCCTCGGTGAGGGTATCGCCATCGACGGTGACGCAGAACGGCGTACCGATGGCGTCCTGGCGGCGGTAGCGCTTGCCGATGGAGTCCTTCACCTCGATGTGGGTGTTGAAATGGAACTTCAGGCTATCGACGATCTCCTGTGCCTTCTCGGGCAGTCCGTCTTTGTTGACGAGCGGCAGGACGGCACACTTCACGGGAGCGAGCGGCTCGGGCAGGCGCAAGACGATGCGCTCAGATCCGTTGTCGAGCTTCTCCTCGGTGTAGGAGTGGCAGAGGATGGTGAGGAACATGCGGTCCACGCCGATCGATGTCTCTATGTCATACGGGGTATAGCTCTCGTTGGTATCGGGGTCGAAATACTTGATGGAGCGTCCAGAGAACTTCTCGTGCTGCGAGAGGTCGAAGTCGGTGCGCGAGTGGATACCCTCCACCTCCTTGAAGCCAAACGGCATGTGGAATTCGATGTCGGTGGCGGCGTTGGCGTAGTGGGCGAGCTTCTCGTGGTCGTGGTAGCGGTAGTTTTCGTTGCCCATGCCGAGCGCCTGGTGCCAGGCCAGACGATGCTTCTTCCAGTAGTTGAACCACTCCATCTCCGTGCCGGGCTTGCAGAAGAACTGCATCTCCATTTGCTCGAACTCGCGCATGCGGAAGATAAACTGGCGTGCCACGATCTCGTTGCGGAAGGCCTTGCCGATCTGGGCAATGCCGAAGGGCAGCTTCATGCGTCCCGTCTTTTGTACGTTGAGGTAGTTGACGAAGATGCCCTGTGCGGTCTCCGGACGCAGATAGACCGTATTGTTGGCGTCGGCAGCGGCACCAAACTGAGTGGCGAACATGAGGTTGAACTGGCGTACGTCGGTCCAGTTTTTCGTGCCGCTGATCGGGCAGACGATGCCCTCGTCGAGGATGATCTGCTTCAGTTCCTCCAGGTTGGGACCCTGCATGGCCTCCGTGTAGCGCTCGTGGAGGTCGTCGCGCTTCTTCTGGTAGTCGAGGACGCGGGGATTGGTGGCACGGAATTTCTCCTCGTCGAAGCTCTCGCCGAATCGCTTGGCAGCCTTCTTGACCTCCTTGTCGATCTTCTCCTCATACTTGCCGATCTGGTCCTCGATGAGGTTGTCGGCGCGGTAGCGCTTCTTCGAGTCGCGGTTGTCGATCAAGGGGTCGTTGAATGCATCGACATGGCCGCTGGCCTTCCACACCGTGGGGTGCATGAAGATGGCGGCGTCGATACCGACGATGTTGGAATGGAGGAGCACCATGGACTTCCACCAGTACTCCTTGATATTATTTTTCAGCTCCACGCCGTTCTGACCGTAGTCGTAAACGGCGGCGAGACCATCATAGATTTCAGAACTCGGAAAGACAAAGCCATACTCTTTGCAATGGCTTACTATCTTCTTGAATACATCTTCCTGTGCCATAACGCTTTTTGATTTGAATGTTATTTAACTGCAAAGGTACGGTTTTTCCCCCAATCGGGGAGCATTGCGGCGTGAAAACTTGCTAAAGGCCGCTTGCTTTCGTGTCTTTGGCAGTCGGGTGGCCGATTACTTGCCGACAAACTTGCTTTCGATATACTTTTGGAACGTCTCGCGGTAGAGGTCGCCGATGGGCACTTCCGCGTCGTTGTCGAGGGTGATGCGGCTCTTGCTGATCTCACGGATGCGCCGGAGGTTGACCATCCACGAGCGGTGGACGCGCATGAAGGAGGCGTGCGGCAGCCGTTCCTCGAGTTTCTTCATGCTCATGAGCACCACCACGGGGCGGTCTCGGCTGACGAGGTGGATCTTCAGATACTCGCTCATGCCCTCCACGCAACGGATGTCGGAGACCGCCACGCGCATCACCTTGTACTCCGTCTTGAGAAAAATGTCGTCGTTCTCGTCTATCTCCGACGCACTGGCGGCAGCTGCTTCCTCCTGGTGGAGCAGGTCATACTGTCTGTGGACACGCTCGGCAGCCTGCTGAAACTCTTCGAAGCTGAAGGGCTTGAGAAGATAGTCGTCCGCATCGACCTTGTAGCCCTCGACGGCATACTGGCTGTAGGCGGTGGTGAAGACGACCAGCGGGCGCGGGTTGAGGGCACGCACGAAGTCCAGGCCGTTGAGGTCAGGCATGCTGATGTCGCAGAAGATGGCGTCAACGGGCTCCTTCTGCATCAGCGTGTGGGCGTCGATGGCGCTCTGGCATTCGCCGACCAGTTCCAGGTAGGGTATCTTTTTGATATAGGCGGCCAACTGCTGCAGGGCGAGCGGCTCGTCGTCGATGGCTAATGTTCGTATCATGACCTTTCTCTACATATATAAATAGTGGGAAATCAACATTCTGTCCAGGCGGAGACTTGTGGTCTCGCCGTGGAGGGTGTGGCAAGGTCCCTTGCCTGCTCCTGCTAAAGAATGAGAAAAGCATGGAACTTGTGCCATGACGATGGCCGTGGCACAAGCTCCATGAGCGAGGCGTGATTACAGATGAAGGTCGTGACCCATGCGGTCGCGCTTGGTCTTGAGGTATCTGTAGTCGTATTCCGTGGCCGGCACCTCGATAGGCACGTTCTCGACGATTTCCAGTCCGTAGGCCTCCAGTCCCACGCGCTTCTTCGGGTTGTTGGTCATGAGGCGCATCTTGTGCACGCCAAGGTGGCGGAGCATCTGCGCGCCGCAGCCATAGTCGCGCTCGTCGGGCTTGAATCCGAGGTGAGTGTTGGCATCGACGGTGTCGTAGCCCTCCTCCTGCTGGAGCTTGTAGGCGGCAATCTTGTTCATCAGTCCGATGCCGCGGCCCTCCTGCTGCATGTAGATGAGCACGCCCTTGCCCTCCTTGTCGATCATCTCCATGGCCTTGTGGAGCTGGTCGCCGCAGTCGCAGCGCTTCGATCCGAGGATGTCGCCCGTGGCGCAGGAGGAGTGGACGCGCACGAGGATCGGCTCTTCTTCGTTCCATTCACCCTTGATGAGCGCCATGTGCTCCAGTCCGTTGCTCTGCTGGCGGAAAGGGATGAGGTGGAAGTTGCCATAGCGGGTGGGCAGCTCTACCTCCTCGCCGACCTCGATGAGGCACTCTCGCTTCAGGCGGTAGGCGATGAGGTCGCGGATGGAGATGATCTTCATGCCCCACTCCTTGGCTTTCTCCTGGAGCTGCGGCATGCGTGCCATCGTGCCGTCCTCGTTCATGATCTCCATCAGGGCAGCCACGGGACGAAGGCCCGCCAGCTTGCAGAGGTCAATGGAGGCCTCCGTGTGGCCGCTACGGCGCAGCACACCGTTGTCCTGAGCGTAGAGTGGGTTGATGTGGCCGGGGCGACCGAAGGTCTGCGGTGTGGACTCGGGGTCGGCCAGGGCCAGGATAGTGGCCGCACGGTCTGCTGCCGACACGCCCGTGGAGCACCCCTCGAGTTTGTCGACGGTGACCGTAAACGGCGTGCCGAGCATCGACGTGTTGTCCTGTACCTGGTGTGGCAAGTCCAGTTCCTCGCAACGGCTCAGCGTCACGGGCGCACAGAGCACGCCGCGCGCGTTCTTGAGCATGAAGTTCACCTTCTCGGGTGTGATCTTCTCGGCGGCAATGATGAGGTCTCCCTCGTTCTCGCGGTCCTCGTCATCGACGACAATCACGAATTTACCCTCCTTGAAGTCTTCCAGCGCAGCCTCAATGCTGCTGAGTTTGAAATCTTCCATTTCTATCTTTTCTTTATTTATGATTCTTATAAGTGTTCACATTCGTATTCACGTCCTCACGCGTTCATCTTCCCCACCTCCTGCACGACCATCTCGTTGGCAGATCGTATGGCCTGCAGGTCGTGGTGCAGTCTGAGGCGGAAACTCCACATCCTGCAGTAGAGGAAGAGGCCCACGGGCACGACGACTGCTGCCGCGATGTTCATCCACTTGTGCTCGAAGGGCCGCGTATGGGCCTTGACGGCGAGGATGGGGTAGCGGTTGAGGGCCGTGAGGATGATGCGGTTGCGCGTGTTGCCCAGGTCTTCGATGACCTGCTCCATCTCCTCGCTGATGCGCTCTATCTCGTGATCGGGCTGGTAGTGGAAAAACGTCTTGATCACGTTGGGTGGCGACTTGAGTCGGTGCTTGCGCTCGTATTCGGCTATCTCGCCGTTCATGCGCGTGAGGCGCTCGGCGTCGGCCGTGTAGTCGGGCGTCTCGATGATGACCTCCTTGCCGCTGACGTGGCGCTGCTCCCTGAGACCCAGCAGCCGCATGAAGAGGCTGCGGTAGGCGTCGAAGTTGAAGACCGTGGAGTCTTTGTTGGCCTTGTAGGTGATGAACAGGGCCGTCGGTATCAGCACGGCGGGCGAGAGCCCCTTGCCAAACCATATCGCCCACGATCCCTGGCGCGCCATGCGGTAGCCCGTGTTGTCGAGGATGTAGAAGATGATATAGACCACGACGGCCACGATGATGGGGATGCCCAGTCCGCCCTTGCGGATGATGGCTCCCAGGGGCGCGCCGATGAAGAAGAAGATGATGCATACCAGGGCGAGCGAGAACTTGTTGATATACTCTATCTCGTGCTGGCGTATGTCTTTGTCCAGGTCGCTCGTGATCATGCTCTTGAACTGCAGGTCGGTCAGTTCGGCCTGCACGGTGCTCAGCGCCCTGTCCACGCACATGCGGCGGGCGTCTTGGCTCTGGCGTGCGAAGAGCGTGTCGAAGTCCATTGTCTTGGCTGCCGCCTCCCGTCGAGCCATCTTCAGCAGGTGGGGTGTGAGGGGACGTCCCTCGTAGTAGAAGTTGTCGGCGTCGCGGAGGTACATTTTGCCGATGCTGTCGCCCGAGAGGTTGAGCGAGTCGATGTCGGTCTGTATCTGCTGCAGGCTCTTCGTGCGCGCGTTGCCTGCCAACCCTGCCGCGTCGGTCAGGCTGAAGTCGCCGTCGAAGTCCATGATGAGGCGTTTGTGGACGAACGTCTCGCGGCGGTAGGGCACGGCTGCGCTTCCCGAGAGCTCCTCGGACCGCATGTTCTCAAACCACTCTCCGCTGTAGAGGTTCATCACGAGGTGCTTCTTCTCGGCGGTGGATTGGAGCATGCCGGAGTCGGCCAGGATGATGGCCTGGTCCTCGTACGACTCGGTCATGCGGTAGATCATGATGTTGTAGAGCTTGCCCGTCTGCAGGTCTTTCTTTCCCACGTAGATGTTGGTCTGGGGGATGCCGTCGTAGAAGATGCCCTCCGGTATCTCCAGCTCCGGACTTTTCTGCTTCATCGACAGCATGAGCTGGGCGAGCTTCAGCTGGGCGTTGGGGGCGACGTTGTTCTGGAAATAGAACGAGACGAAAGCGATGCAGACGCTCACGACGATCAGTCCGCGCATCGACTGGAGCAGGGAGATGCCTGCCGCCTTGATGGCTGTCAGCTCGCTGCTCTCGCCCAGGTTGCCGTAGGTGATGAGCGAACTGAGCAGGATGGCCAGGGGGAGGGCCTGCGGCACCATGATCAGGGCCATGTACCAGAAAAACTCCGCCAGCACATCGACGGAGAGACCCTTGCCGATAAGCGTATCGACATAGCGCCACAGAAACTGCATCATCAGCACGAAGAGGCTGATGAAGAACGTGCCGGCAAACAGTTGGCCGAACTGGCGGGCGATGAATAGGTCTAATTTCTTGATCCGAAACATATCGTTGGTGGTCGCCCGTGAGCGTGGGCCGCCCCCGCAAAGGGAGTGGCGGCATGGCGCAAGGCGGTTACGAAATGCAAAATTACGAAAAATATTCGACGTGTGCTTCTTTTTTCGTTTTTTTAATCCCAAATCGCTCGTTGAGGCCTTCTTGCGTTTTTGGTTGTCACATTTTTGATCCTTAATCGCTTTTTTTCATGGCCTATATGGTCAGACCTTTGTCTGGCAAAAACGAAGAAGTAGGAGGCTGGCGCCGTGGTGGTGCTTGCCTCCTACTCCGATAGGTTGTGTGTCCTCGTCTTTAATGAGGACTTTATCGCTTCAGTACCTTCTTGCCATTGACGATGTTGATGCCCTGCTGCAGCGAGCGCAGTCTCTGGCCCTGAAGGTTGAAGATGCCCTCCCGAGGAGTGGTGGCGGTCTGGTCGGCTACGCCCTGGATCGACGTGGCGGGCAGCACCTTGGCCTTGGCGGCCTGCACGATTTCTCCCGTCGCGCCGTCTATGAGCAGGACGGCGGCCCAGAGGTTGTCGTCCTCGTCGTGGTAGGGAGCATCGATGGAGTAGGCGTGCTCATAGGCTTGCTCCGCCTCGATGGTCTGCGGGAGCACGTCCTCCATGCCCTCCGGCGAGGGGTAGATGCCGAGTGCCACGTCGTCCACCTTGATCTCCGCCTTCTTGGGCAGGTCCTCGAAACCGCCCATTTCGCCATTCTCGCCGCCCGCATAGTAGTTGTTCTGCGTGATGGGCAACTGGTCCTCACAGACGACGTAGGCCATACGATAGTTACTCTCCTGCTTGGTGGTAAGGAACGTCGTGGTGGTATGGAAACTAATGGTGCCGTCGGCCAACTGTGCCGTGAACTGGATGTCGCACTCTGCCTTCTCGTCCATCGCCTTCAGGCGGCGCTCCAGGTTGGCGGCCTCGGGGATGAAGGCCTTGCCGCTGCGGTTGGCGAGGCAGTTGGGATAGCCGTCGAAATATTTCGCCAGCCAGGTCTTGTAGTTGTTGACCGTGTACATGTCGCCGTTGTGCACGGCGATGCCGATGAATTGGTCGGGATAGGTCGCGTTCATGTAGCGCAGGCCCACGATGCCCTTCACGCACCATCCGCACCAGGCGCCCGTTCCCTCTTCCACTACCATGCGGCGGGTGTAGAACGACTCTGCGCGCGTGATGTTGACGTAGGAGGCGTCTGCTGTCACCTTCTGCGGCTGGGCCTCGTCAATGAGTTCCACTTCGAGGCGAACCGTCCCCTTCTTGGCTTCCTCGCCCAGCACCTTGTCGAGCTCAGCTGCAGAGATGTGGATGGCCACGGTCTGCTGATCCTGCCCCTTCAGGCCGTTGGTCAGCACCGTCTTGCCCACCAGCTTCCCGTTCCATGTGCAGACGACGGCGGGGCGCGCCATCATGGTCTGCGACTGGTTGGCGATGGTGGCATAGAGGACGGCGTCCTCGTCGAGGTGCAGCAGCGAGGTCTCGGCTTGGGCGGCAAGGATCTTAGCTCCCTCTGCTTCGCCTGCCTGGATGAGGCTGGCAGCCGTCTGGTTATCGCGATATCCTGCGTCCAATCCGCCCGTATGGGCAAGGGCGGTCTGTCCTCCTATGCCCAGGAGTAACGTGAGGAACAATGTGGCGTAAATGCTTTTTCTGTTCATGATCTTGATAAATTGATGAATATTGTGATCGATTTGTTTGGTAATGGTGTCTTGATGCTGCTTGGCGGGCGCAACAAGGGGTTCCCCTCCTATGGCCGCAGGCAGCTTGATTTATTCGCATGCAAAGGTATTGTTTTTTCTCCAACCCATGAAATTATGCCGAGATAATTTTGCGCGTGCGCCATTGCGTCGCTTTAGAATACTTGGTGGCGAGCAGGAAGTATTCACAATTCGTTCGGGATGGTCTCGGGATGCGTTCGGGATGGCGAAACCCTCGAAAGGGGTGCTTTTGTGCTTCTCTGAGGGCGGTAAAAACAACAAAAATGGCTTCTTGGACAAAAAATCATGCGGAAAATTTGGACGGTTCGTTTTTTCTTCGTAACTTTGCACTCGCTTTTGAAAATCATCCACTAGGGTGAGCAAGATAGAAGCAATGTTGGCGGGATAGCTCAGCTGGTTAGAGCGTCGGATTC
>OHCB01000205.1_pt1 | contig 23876 bp, 27 predicted proteins | sample 1577501 | NCBI WGS metagenome assembly OHCB01 (sample SAMEA3879582, study PRJEB24766) | human gut metagenome | biome: human-associated habitat; feature: feces | place: USA | collected 1985/1987
GGGGGGGGGAGGACACCGGCAAATTGCAGGTGGTGTGCACCCTGTTCCCCTATTACGACTTCGTCCGGGCCATCGGCGGCGACCGGGTGGAGCCATACCTGCTGGTAACGGCGGGCCGTGAGGCCCACAGCTTTGAGCCCACGCCCCTGGACGTGATCCGCATTTCCCAGGCGGACGTGTTCATCTGCAACGGCGGCGAAAGCGAGACCTGGGTGGACGACATCCTGGACGCCGCCGGGGAGAGCATCGGCTCCGTGGTGCACATGATGGACCACGCCCACGTCCTGGGGGAGGAGTTCTCCGAGGGCATGCAGGGCGGTCACGATCACGACGAACACGCCCATGACGAGCATGACGGCCACGACCACGACGGCCATGAGGAGGAGATTGAGTACGACGAGCACATCTGGACCTCCCCCCGCATCGCCATGGACCTGTGCCGGGTCATTGCCGACACCCTGGCCCAGGCGGACCCCGCCCATGCCCAGGAGTATCAGGACCGGCTCGCGGCCTATCTCCGGGAGCTGACGGACCTGGACCGGGCCTTCCGGGACACGGTGGAGGCCGGGCAGCGCCATCTGCTGGTGTTCGGCGACCGGTTCCCGCTGCTGTATTTCTGCCGGGAGTACGGCCTGGACTACCGGGCGGCCTTCCACGGCTGCTCCGGGGACACGGAGCCCTCCCTGGCTACGCTGAAATATCTCATCGACAAGGTGAATCAGGAGGACATCCCGGTGGTGTACACCATCGAGCTCAGCAGCCAAAAGGTGGCCAACGCCATTGCCGAGACCACCGGGGCCCGGGTGCTGACCTTTCACTCCTGCCAGACCCTGACCCGGCAGGAGTTCGACGGGGGGGAGACGTACCTCTCCTTGATGTGGAAAAATGTGGACGTACTGAAGGAGGGGTTGGCATGAGCGAACAGAAGGTGCTCATAGACTGCCGTGACGCGGCCCTGGGCTACGAGGGCCGCCCCATCTGGGAGCATCTGACCTTTCAGGTGCGCCGGGGGGATTATCTGTGCATCGTGGGGGACAACGGCTCCGGCAAGTCCACCCTGCTCAAGAGCATGCTGGGCCTGCTGCGGCCCCTGTCCGGGGAGATCCGCCTGGACGAAAGCCTCCGCCGGGGGGCCATCGGCTATCTGCCCCAGCAGACCCGGGCACAGAAGGACTTTCCCGCCACCGTCAGCGAGGTGGTGCTGTCCGGCTTTCTCAGCGCCCGGGGGTGGAAATTCTTCTATACCCCGGCCCAGAAGTCTCAGGCCCTGCAGCACATGGGCAAGCTGGGCATTCTGGAGCTGAAGGACAAGTGCTATCGGGAGCTGTCCGGCGGCCAGCAGCAGCGGGTGCTGCTGGCCCGGGCCCTGTGCGCGGCAGGGGACCTGCTGGTGCTGGACGAACCGGTGACGGGCCTGGACCCCGCCGCCGCCGACGACCTGTACCGCACCCTGCGGTATCTCAACCGCACCGAGGGCATGGCCGTGGTGATGGTGACCCACGACATCCGCAGCGCCCTGCGGGACGCTGCCGCCATCCTCCACGCCGGGAGGGACCAGTGGTTCCTGGGCACTCCCGGGGAGTATCTGGCCTCCCCCTACGGAAAACGCTTCGGAGGTGACCTGTCATGAGCCTGCTGCTGGAAATGTTTACCTATCCCTTCATCGTCCGTGCCTTCGTGGTGGGCATCCTGGTGTCCCTGTGCGCGGCGCTGCTGGGAGTACCCCTGGTGCTCAAGCGGTATTCCATGATCGGCGACGGATTGAGCCATGTGTCCTTCGGAGCGCTGTCCATTGCCGTGGCCTGCGGCTGGGCTCCGCTGCCGGTGTCCATCCCGGTGGTGATCCTGGCGGCCCTGGGCCTGCTGCGGCTGACGGAGCGTAGCCGCATGGGGGCCGACGCCGCCATCGCGGTGGTGTCCGCCTCGTCCTTGGCCGCAGGCGTCATCGTCACCAGTCTCACCACCGGCATGACCACGGACGTGGACAGCTATATGTTCGGCTCCATCCTGGCCATGGACCGGGCGGACGTGGCCCTCAGCGCCGGGCTGTCGGCGGCGGTGCTACTGCTGTTTGTGCTGTTTTACCACAAGCTGTTTGCCATCACCTTTGACGAGAGCTTTTCCCGGGCCACCGGCGTCCGGGTGGGGCTGTACAACACGTTTCTGTCGGTGCTGACGGCCCTGACCATCGTGCTGGGTATGCGGATGATGGGCGCCATGCTCATCTCCAGCCTGGTGATCTTCCCGGCTCTTTCCGCCATGCGGGTGAGAAAGAGCTTTCGGGGTGTGGTGATTCTGGCGGGCATTCTGGCGGTGGCCTGCTTCTGCGCGGGGCTTACCGCGTCGTACCTGCTGAGCACCCCGGTGGGCGCCACGGTGGTCATTGCGGACCTGGCAGCGTTTCTGATCTGCTGCGTCATCGGGAAAAAATAAAAAACAACATCCGGACCGTCGCATGGGTGCTCATAAGACAGTAATTCTAAAAATTACGATTATGGCATCTGTCAGGCGGGATTGGCAACGGAATAACGGGTATCTGGTGAGAGCCGGATACCCGTTATTTTTTTGTCATCACGAAAAGCAATGGATTTATTCACAGCTTTCAGGTATAATTGCCTTAAATCAATCCTATCCCATCCATTCCGAGATTTTTTCAAAAAATCTCAAAAAAGTTTGAAAGCATTGGAACAATTCAGCCCTTCTCATGCCATATATAGTAGAGGGCTGAATACGAAAGCGATTGGAGGTGACGCTGATGGACAAACAGACAGGCCCGAACGGTTTTCTTGTAGTGCTGCCCGGTGAGATCATCGAGATACCGCAGGACAGCGACAAATCATGGCTGACGCTGTTTTACAGTCTGCCGCGAGAGCTTGCGGAGAAGTGGAAACCAGCCTGCGAGCTGCCGCGCTGTCCCTATGAGGTCTTGCGGACGGACAGGTATGACCACATTGTATGCGATGATATGTTCAAGCTGCTTGTGTGGGACTGCTATGCATGGAGCGCATGGCAGTTTTTCCAAGTGAAAGATCGCAAGGGAAATTACCGCGAGATCCCCGGCAACTGGAATCAATACGCAGGCTACTTCCCCTTGTGGCGGCTGTCGTACAGCATCATCCCCTACATCCGCATGAAGTTTGAGCAGAACGGTCTTGGTTTCCAGCGCCTTTACAATATTCCGCAAGGCGTGGAAGTGCCGTGGCTGACCTATCAGCAGTTCAGCAATCTGATCGGCAATGTCACCGACATGGTGATTGCGGAGCAGAACTGGCAGCCGATGATCGACGCGATCTGGGAAAACCGCACCGTGGAGGACTACGAAACCACCGGCAGCATCGTCAAGACGGACTTCATGCGGAAGTGGCATCACAACCGTTCCGGCAAGCCGATTTCTCTTGACGAGATGATGGAGAATGAGGACGGCGATATTTTCGAGGTAGCCGATCCTCGCGGCGAATTTGAGCAGAAGGTCATTTCTGAAATGCAGGTTGCATCCTTTTCCGAGCAGAATATCACAGAGAAAGACCGAGAGATATTGAAGCTGCGCATGGACGGCTTGACCGAGCAGGAGATTGCAGACAAGGTTGGCTACAAGACCGCCAGCGCAGTCCATAAGCGGATCGCCAAAATTGCCGAAGCCTATGAGGACTATGTGACAGCGGAGTATCAGAAGTATTTGGACAAGTAAACAGACGCAGAAGCGGCAGCAGTTACCGAAATGGTAGCTGCTGCCTTTTCATGCAGGAAAGGAGAGTTTATGAGCAGAGAACCGTTTGAAGCCATGCCCGATGTGATGGACGCAAAGCAGCTTGCAGAAGCGTTGCAGATTTCCAAAGCGGGGGCATACAACCTTTTGAGCAGCTCGGATTTTCCGACCTTGCGGATCGGCGGGCGCAAATTGGTGATGAAAAATGAGTTGGTGGAGTGGCTGAAAAGCCGCACAAACAGAACACCATGAAAATGCAGTCAAGAGCTGGAAAAGTGGCAAATCAGTCGATAAGGCAAGGCGAAATATACTCCGCATCGTTTGGGGTGCTTCCATCGAAAAATCGCAGCACTTTGCCAATTCAAGAGCTGAGAAAAAATCGTGAAAATCAGGAGGTTTTATGAGAACAGGGCTTACCAAGAAGCAAAAGACAACGGTGATCTATTTTGACGAGCATAGCCGCATGATCGAGGTGCAGACCCACAACACCGATCTCAAAAAGCGGCTGACGGCATTTGCGGCAAAGTACCCGCAATGCTGCCGCCAAACCGACGATGACGAGCAAGGCGGGCTAACCTTTGAGATTGAAAAAGGCAGATTGAGCTTCCGTCTGACTGCCCCATACAGCGAGGAACGCCGCAGGGCGGCGAGCGAACAGGCAAAACAGAACGGTATTCATAAAAAGGTCGCTGATTTACCATGAAGAAGGCGTTGATGTAAGTCGCTTTATATGCTATGCTTATTAGTGAGAAGTCGTTGGCAAACCGTGAGTTGTGGGGGTGAAAACAAATGAAGTATTTAGTTCTATTAGCAGGCTGTGGCCTCGGTGATGGTTCATGTATAGAAGAGGTAATTCTGACGTATGCAGCACTTGATAAATATGGGTGTGATTACACTCCTGTCGCAGAAAATGTTTCCATGCAGTCTGTGAACCACCTGACAGAGCAGATAGCAGAAAAGCGGAATATCCTTATAGAAGCAGCCCGCATCGGTAGGGGACGCATTAAAGATATTCATGAGGTTGATTTTGCAGAATACGATGCATTGATCATACCCGGTGGAATCGGTTTATTGAACAATTATAGAGATTCCCATGTGATAAAAACGTGCGTCACACATTTTATCAGCGAAAAGAAACCTGTCGCTGCCATGTGTGCGGGAATCGACTTTCTCCGCCGCTTCTATGGAAGTGATCTATTGGCGCGTGAGATGGAAGAACTTACTGCTGAAAAATTCTGCTTTGATGCTGAAAATAATGTTTATTACACGCCTGCTTTCAGAAAAACCAACAATAGCTATACGGCGCTATTGGGCGTCGATTCTATGATTTGTGCGTTGAAACAGGGTAATTCAACCCCACCGCAAAGCTGGCATTGATCCTCTCTATGATGAGCAAGACCTACGAGGACGAACAGGCACAGCTTAAAGAGGAAATTCAGACTTTGCAGCAGGAAATCGAAGTACAGGAACGACAGATTGAAAATTTGGAGCAGTTTATCCAGCGGGTACGCAAATATGAGGACTTGGACGAGCTTACCCCCTATGCGCTGCGGGAACTTGTCAAGGCGATCTACATTGAAGCCCCGGACAAGTCCAGCGGCAAGCGGCATCAGGGCATCCGCATTTCCTATGACCTTGTGGGCTTTATCCCCGTGGAAGAACTGCTGAAACAGGAAACGGCGTGACCGAAGCCACGCCGTTCCTGAGAAAATACGATATTACTTTCTTATGACCCCCGCCTCTCTGGCCCGGATGTTGTTTTTTCAGATGTTCATATACCGGTAATCCCTCCGCAGGATGTTCCGGAAGAAGGGGATGGCCAGAACGATGTCGGCGGCGATCCAGGCCATGGGGTCCGCCGCGCACAGGGCGTAAAACGCCAGAGGATTTGCCTGGGCGCTGACGACGCCTCCGGCCACGGCGGCGGGAAGGGTCAGGCACACGGCGATCCGGGCCACCAGCTCCGCCGCACCGGCCCCCAGCACGAACCGGGACCGGCCGATGCCCTGGATGCAGTTGCGCACCACGAAAATGAAGCCCAGGAACAGGTACATGGCGTAATCCACATACAGGAAGGTGTTGCCGTATCGCACGGTGTCCGCCGTGATCTTGTCGGCGGACAGGAAGATCCGCAGATAGGCGTTGCCCAGGGTCAGCAGCAGGCCGATGCCCACGGCCATCGCCGCCAGCAGCGACACCATCACCAGGGACTGCAGGGCCCCCTTGCGGATGCGGTCGTGGTTTCCGGCTCCCAGGTTCTGGGCGGTGAAGCTGGTCATGGCCGTGCCCAGGGCGTTCATAGGCGTTGCTGTCAGGTTGAACAGCCTGTTGGCCGCACCGAAGCCCATCTGGGCGGAGGAGGACACCATGACGCCATCCAGCATATCAAACTGCACCACCACGCTCTGCATGACGATGATGCCAATGGCCAGCACCGAGAATTGCAGCCCCAGGGGCACGCCCTGCACCACATGGCGGCGGATATCGCCCCGGGTGATCTGCATGTCCTCCCGGTGCAGCCGCAGCTGGGGATACTTGGCAAAGGCATAGATGAAGCATGCCACCGTGCTGATGAGCTGGGCCGCCACCGTGGCAATGGCCGCCCCGGCCACGCCCCACCGGAACACCATGATAAACAGCAGGTCCAGCCCCACGTTCAGCACCGTGGAAAACAGCAGAAACAGCAGCGGCGTCAGGGAGTCACCCATGCTGCGCAGAAAGGCGCAGATGAAGTTATAAAACAGCTGGGCCCCGATGCCCGCGAAGATGATGAAGCAATAGGTATACGCGGCGCGATATACCTCGGCATTGTCCGGGGTCACGTTGATCCACGCCAGCATGGGATTCAGCAGCGCCAGGGCCAGAGCCGTCAGCAGCACCGTCAGCACCGCCGACAGGACGATCTGGGTGGCCAGGGACCGGCGCACCCCCGCCTGGTTCCGGGCTCCCACCTGGCAGGACGTCACCACGCAGAAGCCCGCGCTGACGCCGAAGGCGAACTGCAGAAAGATGAACACCAGCGACGAGGTGTCGTTGACCCCGGCCACCTCCTGGGCCGTCAGGGTCTGGCCCACAATGGCTGCGTCACTGATGGAGTATACCTGCTGCAGCAGATACGACAAAATCACCGGCAGCGAAAAGATCAGGATCGTTTTCCAGCATGTCCCCCTGGTCAGGTCCATGGGCCCGAACAGGGATTCTTTCTGTTTTTCCATAGCATTTACCTCCCATGAAAAGGAACAAATGATTATAGCGCCGCCGCGGCCCCGCCGTCAAGCGGCAGAACCCACAAGAATTTTGTCATTTTCGCTGAAAAAACAGACACTTTTATGGTGTATATCCACAATAAATATTAGGCATGCTAATATCAGATATGTGAGATTCATTCTTTACTTCTGACCGTCCATTGGGTATAATAAGGGGCTGTTGGCGGTGGAAACCCGCCAAAAATTCTGTTATAATATAGATGAGGAGACGAAGACATGTCAAATTGCGCGATCGTGGGTATCAACTGGGGCGACGAGGGCAAGGGCCGCATGGTGGACTACCTCACCCAACAATATGACGTGGTGGTGCGCTATCAGGGCGGCGGCAACGCCGGGCACACCGTCATCAACGAGAAGGGCAAGTTCGCCCTGCATCTGCTGCCCTCCGGCATTTTCCGCTCCGGTGTCATGAACATCCTGGGCAACGGCGTGGCCCTGGACTGCGAGAATCTGCTCAAGGAGATCGACACCGTCCGCCGGGGCGGCGTGGACATCACCCCGGAGAACCTGCTGGTCAGCGAACGGGCCAGTCTGCTGCTGCCCTGGCACCGGGAGCTGGACGCCCTGGAGGAGCAGCGCCTGAAGGACAAGAAGTACGGCTCCACCAAGCAGGGCATCGCCCCCTTCTATTCCGACAAGTACCAGAAGAAGACGGTCCTGGCCGGTGAACTGCTGTACCCCGAGCACCTGAAGGCCCATCTCCAGGACCTGCTGGAGTGGAAGAACCTGATCCTGCGGGAGGTCTATGGGGCCAAGGGCTACACCATGGACGAGATGATGGCCTGGGTGGAGCAGTACGGCCAGCAGTTAAAGCCCTATGTGGCCGACACCAGCCGCTATCTCCACCAGGCCCAGGCCGACGGCAAGTCCATCCTGTTCGAGGGTCAGCTGGGCGCTCTGCGGGACCTGGACTACGGCATCTATCCCTACACCACCTCCTCCAACACCATCGCCTCCTATGCCCCGGTAGGCTCCGGCCTGCCCGGCGCATCCATCGACGAGGTGGTGGGCGTGGTGAAGGCCTATTCCTCCTGCGTAGGCGAGGGTCCCTTTGTCTGCGAGTGGTTCGGCGCCGACGCCGAGAAGCTCCGGGATGCCGGTGACGAATACGGCGCCAAGACCGGCCGTCCCCGCCGGGTGGGCCCCATCGACCTGGTGGCCACCCGCTACGGCGTCCGGATGCAGAACGCCACCAACATCGCCCTGACCAAGTTGGATATCCTCAGCTACATGGACCGGATCCCCGTCTGCGCCCACTATGAGATCGACGGCCAACAGACCGACGAATTCCCCTTCCCGGTGCTGCTGGACCAGGCCAAGCCCGTCACCGAGTACGTCCCCGGCTGGAACTGCGACATCTCCGGAGTCCGCACCTGGGAGGAGCTGCCCCAGGCCGCCCGGGACTATGTGGAGTATGTGGAGCGGGCCATCGGCTGCCGCATCGGCTATGTCTCCGTGGGCGCGGAGCGGGACAGCCTCATCGTCCGCTGAAAATCACAGAAACGGAGGACTGTTATGTCCCACGACGTTTATGAATCCCCCCTGGCCGGGCGCTACGCCTCGCCGTATATGCTGCACCTGTTCTCCCCGGATATGCGCTTCCAGACCTGGCGGCGGCTGTGGACGGCCCTGGCCCGGGCCCAGCACCAGCTGGGCCTGCCGGTAACGGAGGAGCAGGTCCGCCAGCTGGAGCAGCACATCACCGATATCGACTACGATACCGCCCGACAGCGGGAGCGGGAGGTCCGCCACGATGTCATGGCCCATGTCTATACCTACGGCAAGGCCGCGCCTCTGGCGGCGGGCATCATCCATCTGGGGGCCACCAGCTGCTATGTCACCGACAACGCCGACCTGATCCTGTACCGGGACGGGCTGGTGTATCTGCGGGGCCAGCTGCTGGCGGTGATGAAGAACCTCTCCGCCTTTGCGGAAAAATACGCCGCCACCCCCACCCTGGGCTATACCCACTATCAACCGGCCCAGCCGGTGACCGTGGGCAAGCGGGCCGCCCTGTGGCTCCAGGACCTGCTGTCGGACCTGGAGGAGCTGGACTTTGTCCTGGGCAGCCTGCGCTTTCTGGGCTGCCGGGGCACCACCGGCACCGAGGCCAGCTTCATGGACCTCTTTGAGGGCGACGAGGCGAAGATCGACGAGATGAACCGCCGCATTGCCGCCGAGTTCGGCTTCGACGCCTGCTTCACCGTCTGCGGCCAGACCTATCCCCGGAAGGTGGACGCCCGGATCCTGAACTGCCTGTCCTCCATGGCCCAGAGCGTCTATCGCATGGCCAACGACATCCGCCTGCTGCAGCACGACCGCCAGCTGGAGGAGCCCTTCGAGGAGCACCAGATCGGCTCCTCCGCCATGGCCTACAAGCGTAATCCCATGCGCTGCGAGCGCATCTGCTCCCTGAGCCGCTATCTCATGGCCGACGCCATGAACGCCCCCATGACCGCCTCCGTCCAGTGGATGGAGCGCACCCTGGACGACTCCGCCAACCGCCGCCTGTCCATGCCTGAGGGCTTTTTGTGCGCCGACGCCATTCTGCGCCTGGCCCAGAACGTTACAGACGGCCTGCGGGTCAACGAAAAGGTGGTGGACAAGACCATCCGGGAGTATATGCCCTTCCTGGCCACGGAGAACCTGATGATGGAGGCCGTCAAGCGCGGCGGCGACCGGCAGCAGCTCCACGAGCGGGTGCGGGTGCACTCCATGGCTGCCACTGCCCGGATGAAGGACGGCGAGCCCTGCGACCTGCTGGACCGTCTGGCGTCGGACCCGGCCTTTGGCATGACCCGGCCGGAGCTGGACCGGCTGATGGACCCCGCCCGCTACATCGGTCGCTGCCCCCAGCAGGTCCGCGCCCTGCTGGACCGCATCGCCCCCCTGCTGGAGGACGCATCCTCCGCCGACGGCGGCGTCAGCCTGTAAAAAGCAAAACAAAGCCAGGGATACCGCCGTATCCCTGGCTTTTGTGCTGGTCCTATAACACAGAGTACCCCGGCTTTCGCCGGGGCACTCCGTGTTATATCAGCCTATGCTGTTTCTCTTAATAGGAGCCCAGGTCAGCGGACTTGTCGCCCTGGGGGTCCACACCGAACTGATAGTCGTTGCCGGGCAGGATGGCGTTGAAGATCACGCCCGCCAGGGCGGCGATGGCCAGGCCGGTCAGGGTGACATCGGCGCCGCCCACGGTGAAGGTGATGCCGCCGGTGGAGCTGAAGCCCAGGCCGCTGACGAAGATCACCGCCGCGATGATGAGGTTCCGGGACTTGGTCAGGTCCACCTTGTTTTCCACCACGTTCCGCACGCCCACCGCGGAGATCATACCGTACAGGATGAAGCTGACGCCGCCCACGATGGCGGTGGGGATGGAGTTCACCAGGGCGTCGAACTTGGGGGAGAAGGACAGGATGATGGCGTACAGGGCGGCCAGGCGGATGACCCGGGGGTCATAGACCCGGGACAGGGCCAGCACGCCGGTGTTCTCGCCGTAGGTGGTGTTGGCAGGGCCGCCGAACATACCGGCCACCATGGTGGCCAGGCCGTCGCCCAGCAGGGTGCGGTGCAGGCCGGGGTCAGCGATGAAGTTCTTGCCGGTGGTGGAGGAGATGGCGGACATGTCGCCGATGTGCTCCATCATGGCGGCGATGGCGATGGGGGCCATCACCAGGATGGCGGTCAGGTCAAACTTTGCCAGGACGAAGTGCTGCAGGCCCACGAAGTTGGCGCCGCCGACCTCGGTGAAGTCCACCTTTCCGGCGATCAGGGCCACGATGTAGCTGCCTACCACACCCAGCAGGATGGGGATGATCTTGACCATGCCCTTGCCCCAGATGTTGGCCACCACGATGATGGCGATGGCCACCAGAGCCAGCCACCAGCAGGTGGAGGCGTTGGCGATGGCGGAGCCGGACAGGTTCAGGCCGATGAGGATGATGATGGGTCCGGTGACGATGGGGGGGAAGAAGCGCATGACCTTCTGGGGCCCCACCAGCTTGAACAGCAGGGCCAGGATCAGATACAGGGCGCCGGCCACCACGATGCCGCCCAGGGCGTAGGGCAGCTTTTCCTCGCCGCTCATGCCGGCGAACTTGCCCACATCCAGGCTGGCCACCGCCTCAAAGCCGCCCAGGAAGGCGAAGGAGGAGCCCAGGAAGGCGGGAACCTTCAGCTTGGTGCACAGATGGAACAGCAGGGTGCCGAGACCGGCAAACAGCAGGGTGGTCTGGATGGACAGGGGCAGACCGTACTTGGTGACCAGGATGGGCACCAGCACGGTGGCGCCGAACATGGCGAACAGGTGCTGCAGGCCCAGCACCAGCATCCGGGGAACACCCAGCTCCCGGGCGTCGTAGATGGCGTCTTGTCCAAGGTTTTTCTTCATGTGACAGTTCCTCTCTTTCTTTTGCGCTGATCTATGTGATGTTTATTGCTGACGGAAGGGTGGATAATGGCCAAAAAAAATGACCGGTAAAAATACCGGTCAGAAGGGAAAAACGGAAATAAAAACAGCGGGAGCGGAGATTTTGTTGCACAAGACGTTGAACTTCATCCCGATCACTCCCCTCAGAATTTTCTTGCCTATTATACGGGACCGGAGGGCAAATTGCAATGCATTCTTTTCCCAAGAAAACGGCGCACAAGCGCCGCCTTACTTGTCTATTCTGCATAATAAAGGCCCCGCAGCAGCCGCCCGGCCATGCGGCGGCCCAGCTGCGGCAGGTCGAACCCGCCCTGATAGATGCGCCACTCGAACAGGGCTCCCCGGTGCAGCACCACCAGCTCCTCCACCACATGATCCGGGTCGTGGGAGGGGTGGATGCTGCCCTCCTGCTGGCACAGCGTCACCAGCTCCAGCAGCACCCGGAAGTATACCCGCCCGGCGTTTTTCTGCAGCACCCGCTGCTCCGGATACCGCAGCCCGTGGATAAACGCCTTATACAGCACCGGGTCCGACACGCTGATCTCCAGGGACCGGCCCACAAAGTCCAGCAGCTTTTCCCGGGCGGGCCGGGCGGTGTCCGCCAGATATGCCTCCTCCAGCTCGCTGTATGCATCGTCCACATGGCTGGTCACCTGAATGGCCAGCTCGTCCTTGCTTTTGAAATAGTGATAGATGTTGCCCACGGAGCATCCGGCGGTCTGGGCGATCTCCTCCACGGAGACGTTTTCAAAGCCCTCCCGGTCAAACAGGTCCAGGGCGGCGCTCTGGATGCGGCTGCGCATCTCCAGGGCCTGGCGTTTTCTTGCGGTCATTCTCTCGGACATAGTCGTTCCTCTTGCAAATCCTGTGATACATCTATATTATCGCTTTGAACAGGCAAAGTCAAGCCCCCGGGGCCACCGGGCGGTAAGCGCGGCGGCCCCGGGAAAAGGAGCTTTGCCTTTGCTTGGCGGACTATTCCATCTCCGCCAGGGCGGCGTTATACAGGTCGTTGCGGGGCAAACCGGTGTCCTCCGCCACCCGGCGAACGGCGTCCTTCATCCGGACCCCCTCCTGCCGCAGGCGCAGCACCTGCCGCACCCCCTGATCCAGAGTCACTGCCGGGGCGGCGGCTTTTTCGGCCCCGGCCACCACCAGGACGTACTCCCCTCTTGGCTCCTTCTCCTGATACAGGGCCACCGCCTGGGCCAGGGTGGTGCGCACCGTCTCCTCGTGGAGCTTGGTCAGCTCCCGGCACAGGGCCACGGGCCGGTCCCCCAGCACCTCCAGCATATCCGCCAGGGTGGGCCGCAGCTTGTGGGGGGCCTCGTGGAATACCATGGTCCGCTCCTCATGGGACAGCTCCTCCAGCCGGGTGCGGCGCTCCTTTTTATTGGCGGACAAAAATCCCTCGAAGCAGAAGCGTCCGGTGGGCAGGCCCGACACCGCCAGGGCGCACACGGCGGCGCAGCAGCCGGGGATGGCCTGCACGGTGATGCCCTGCTGCCCGCACAGGCGCACCAGGTCCTCTCCGGGGTCGCTGATGGCCGGGGTGCCGGCGTCCGTCACCAGGGCGCAGCTCTCCCCGCCCAGCAGGCGCTGGACAATGGCGGGGCCGGCGGCGGCCCGGTTGTGCTCATGATAGCTGACCAGGGGCTTCCGGATGTCAAAATGGTTCAGCAGCCGCAGGGACACCCGGGTGTCCTCGGCGGCGATAAAATCGGCCTGGGCCAAAGTCTCCACCGCCCGGGGGGACAGGTCCCCCAGGTTGCCGATGGGCGTGGCCACCAGATACAGGATTCCGGCCATGCTTCATTCCTCCTTGTCTCGAAAATACGCCCGGCGGACGTCCTCGGTTTCGCCGCCGTCGGGGCCATGCAGCAGCAGGGGCGGCTCCACGGTGAGGCCCACGCCGCCGCCCAGCCGGGCCTCCAGCAGAAACAGCGACGGTGGGGCCGCCGCCGTGTGGTGCACGAAGCGCAGGCGCTTGGGCTCCAGCCGCACCCGCCGCAGCTCCTCCAGCACGTCCGCCAGCCGGTCCGGCCGGTGCACCAGACAGAAGCTGCCGCCCCAGGTCAGGGCCCGGGCCGCTGCGGCGCACAGCTGGGAAAGGGTGCAGTCCGTCTCCGCCCGGGCGGTGCGGCGGGCGGCATCGGGGGCCACGGCCCCGGCGTCCGGCGGGAAATACGGCGGATTGGCCACCGCCAGCCGGAAGCGCCCCGGGGGCAGCAGTCCCTGCCGCAGGTCCCCCTCCAGGCAATGCATCCGGCCCTGAAGGCCGTTTTCCTCCGCCGTCCGCCGGAACAGGGCGCAGGCCTGCGGCTGAAGCTCCACCCCGGTGACCGTCAGCTCCGGCTCCCGGGCCAGCAGCAAAAGGCTCAGAAGCCCCGTTCCGGCCCCCAGCTCGCACACGGTCATGCCCCGCCGCAGCCGGGGAAAGGCCCCCAGCAGGAACGTGTCCGTGGAGGGGCGGAACAGCCCGTCGTCGTATAGAAATGTGTACCCTCCCGGCCAGAGCCGGTCCCGGTGCTCCATGGCGTCGCCCTCCCCGGTGTTTTCCCCTATTGTAATATACTTTTTCACAGGACGCAAGGCCATCCCTGGCCCCGGGACTGTAAACCGCCACGAAAAATGAAAGTTTCCGGATATTTCCCACCGGCAGGGGGTTGCAATTTTGGATTTTCATGATACAATATGCTCATAATCTAAATGGAGGTGCTACTATGGCTTATCAGATCGGCTCTGCTTGTGTCAGCTGCGGCGCTTGCGCTGACGTCTGTCCCGTGGGTGCTATTTCCCAGGGTGACGATCGTTATGTGATCGATGCTAACGCCTGCCTGGACTGCGGTACCTGCAGTGATACCTGCCCCAACGGCGCTATCAATCCTGCTGACTAATTACATCAGTCTGAAAAAAATCCCCGGCTGCTATGCAGCCGGGGATTTTTTTACCCCGCCGGGGGAGTGCCGCGCTTGGAGATGGAGCCCAGCTCAGCGGATTCAAGGTACGCGCTGACGGTGCCGTCCGCCTGCTGATACACGCTGAATAGTCCCGGCGTAAAGTCCTGGGTGGCATAGGGAATATCTCGCTGGTCCAGGGCCGTGGCATAGGGATACCGCCATTTCATCTGCCGGTGCAGATACGGCTGATCCATCATATGCACCGCATCCCCCTCCATGGGCGGCACGGTCTCCCGCCAGTACAGCAGATAGCCCCGGATATTTTCCCCCTTCCGGGGCAGGGACCACTCGGCAAAAAGGTACAAGCCGACGCTGGACGGAATATCCGGCCACAGCCAGTCGGTATACTGGGCCTGTTCCTGCCGGACCAGGCTCTGCATGGGCGCGGCCATCGCGCCCTCCGGCCCGTCATACAGGATATACCCGCTGAGGGCTTCCTCCACATAGGCATCATAAGGGTAGTGGGGCACCAGCCACAGTCCGTCGGTGTCCCCGGGCCAGTCCTCCCCGTCCTCGTATTGGAAATAGGTCAGGATGGCCCAGCGGTCCGGCCCGTTATCGCCGGGCGCCAGCAGGGCCGCCCGCCAGAACTGAATGGTCTGGCCGCTGAGGGGCTTTTTCACCGGCTCCTGCATCCACACCGTCTGGGTCACCCCGGACAGGGACAGCACGTCCTCATCCGACAGGTCGTCCAGCAGCTCCCGGGGCAGGTTCAGCCCCTCCAGCCGGTCCCGGACGGCCTGGGCCGTCTGAGACGGCTCCTGCCGCGGCCTATAGTCCATGGGAAGCCTTTGGCCCAGGGCCTGGCCCAGCAGCACCGCTGCCAGCACCAGCACCAGATATCCCCCCGCCAGCCACCGGCCATCCAGCCGCACCGGCGCGGCCTCCACCGCATAGCCGCAGTTGTCCAGGGCCCGGGTCAGCCGGGTCAGCTGCCGCAGGATGATGATATACAGCGCCAGCAGCAGCCACACCGCCAGCCCCTGCAGGGTCTGGCCCAGCAGGCCGGTGAGGATCAGCACCCCATACCACAGCACCAGGGCCCCCGCCGCCTTGGCGGAGGGCTTTTCCTGCCCGGCCTTGCGGCCGATCTCCCTCATGCCCCACCACAGGCCCAGGCACACCAGCCAGAACAGGACGCTCAAGGTCCAGGCTATGGCCGTCTCCAGCCAGGGGACCAGCCGGGACAGGACGGTGCCCATGACGACGGCATAGCCCCCCCGCAGCGCCGCCAGGGCTATGGACAGCCGCCAGCAGCTGCGCAGGCAGCCGTTCTCCTGCCGCAGGGTCCGGAACCCCAGCATCAGCAGGATGCTGCCAACCATGGGCAGAAGATGCTGCAGATTCCAGAAGTTCAGGGTGATGCTGGTCAGTCCGATGCCCCACAGAACGCAGCGCATGGCCTGCCGCCAGGGGGTCACCCGGGCCGCCGGCAGCTGCTCCTCCGGCAGCTGCTCCAGCAGGGTCTGCATATCCCGGTCAAAGCGGATGTCGTCCGTCACAGCAGGTCACCTCCCAACAGATTCCGCAGTCTCTGCCGCAGGCGGTACAGCCGCCCCTCGGCGGCCCGCTCCGTGATGCCCAGCTCTGCGGCGATCTGGGCGGTGGATTGACAGTAGTAATACTTCCGGAAGAACAGCTGCTGTTCCTCACGGCCCAGGGACCGGATGGCCGTCTGAAGCTGTTCCCGCCGGTCCTTTTGCAGCAGGGCCTCCTCGGCGCTGCCGTCCCCGTGGGGCATGGTCTCGTCCAGGGGCTCCTCCCTCCGCAGCCGCCTGGCCCGGTTCAGGGCCATGTTCCGGGCCAGCACCGTCAGCCACGGCACGAACTGCCCCCGCTCCGGCGCATAGTCCCCGGCCCGCTGCCACAGGCGCAGGGAGATATCCGCCAGGCACTCCTCCCGCTCCCGGGGGTCTGTCAGAATGGGTTTCAGGATATATTGCAGCAGCGGTCCGTGCCGCCGCAGCAGGGTCTGCAGGGCCGCCTGGTCCCCGGCGGCGATCTGCGCCATCAGCTGCTTGTCGTCCATGTCCGTCGCCTCCCTGTTTCTCTCTACTCTATAGTACACGCCGCAGGGCCAAAACCCACGGCAATTTTTCTCACTTTTGAACACATATTAACACAAAACACCGCCTTGCGCCAGGGGGGGCGGTGTGTTATACTATGCATAACAACACACTGGGTAATTGTGCCCATTTTTTCAGAAAGAGAGAGACCATGACCACCAAAGATTACCAGACCCGCAGACCGCTGCGCATTTTCCTGTCCTATTTCCGCCCCCACCGGGGCCTGTTCCTGCTGGATATCAGCTGCGCCTTCCTGATCGCCGTCATCGACCTGGCCTTTCCCCTGATCTCCCGCACCGCCATGTACCACTGGCTGCCGGATAAGCAGTTTTCCATTTTCTTTACGGTCATGGCTCTGGTGGTGGCGGCCTTTGTCCTCCGGGCGGGGCTGTATTTCGTGGTGGGCTATTGGGGCCACACCTTCGGCATCCTGGTGGAGGCCGATATCCGCCGGGACCTGTTTGCCCATATGCAGGACCTGGGCTTTGACTTTTACGACAAAAACCGCACTGGCCAGCTGATGAGCCGCCTGACCACGGACCTGTTTGAGCTGACGGAGCTGGCCCACCACGGGCCGGAGGACCTGTTCATCTCCCTGGTCACCATTGTGGGGGCGCTGGCGGTGATGTTCTCCATCCAGTGGCGGCTGGCCCTGGTGGTGTGCTGCATCATCCCCGTGTTCCTGCTGGTGGTGGTGTATCGCCGCCGCCAGATGTCCCAGGCCTCCCGGGCCGCCAAACAGAAAACCGGCGCCATCAATGCCGAGATCGAGTCCGGCCTCTCCGGTGTCCGCACCACCAAGGCCTTCGCCAACGAGGCCCAGCAGCAGCGGCGGTTCGACGGGGCCAACGAGGTGTTCAAAACCTCCAAGCGCAATTTCCACAAGGAGATGGGCTTTTTCAACGCCAGCATGGAGCTGTTTATCAGCCTGCTGTCCGTGGCGGTGATCGCCGCAGGCGGCTGGCTGATTATGAAGGACCGGCTGAACTACATCGACCTGATTACCTTCAGCCTGTATATCACCACCTTCATCAGCCCCGTCCGGAAGCTGGCAAACTTCGCCGAGATGTTCTCCAACGGCTTTGCGGGCCTGCACCGGTTCATCGAGCTGATGGCCACGGAGCCCACCATTCAGGACGCCCCCGACGCCGTGGAGCTGACGCAGGTGCAGGGCCGGGTGGCCCTGGAGAACGTGCACTTCTCCTATGACGACGGCAGCCCCGAGGTGCTCCACGGGGTGGACCTGACGGTGCAGCCCGGGGAGACGGTGGCCATTGTCGGCCCCTCCGGCGGCGGCAAAAGCACCCTGTGCCAGCTGGTCCCCCGGTTTTACGACCCCGACAGCGGCGTGGTATCCGTGGACGGAACCGACGTGCGCCGCCTGACCCAGCACTCCCTGCGCCGGTCCATCGGCATCGTCCAGCAGGACGTGTTCCTGTTTGCCGACACCATTCGGGAGAACATCCGCTACGGAAAACCCGACGCCTCCGACGCGGAGGTGGAGGAGGCCGCCCGCCGGGCGGAGCTGTATGACGACATCGCCGCCATGCCCAACGGCTTCGACACCTATGTGGGCGAGCGGGGCACCCTGCTCTCCGGCGGCCAGAAGCAGCGGGTGGCCATTGCCCGGATCTTCCTGAAGGACCCGCCCATCCTGATCCTGGACGAGGCCACCTCGGCTCTGGACAGCATCACCGAGGCGAAGATCCAGCACGCCTTCGACGAGCTGAGCCGGGGCCGCACCACCCTCATCATCGCCCACCGGCTCTCCACCATCCGGGCCGCCCACCGCATCCTGGTGATCCGGGACGGCCGCATCGCCGAGCAGGGCACCCATCAGCAGCTGCTGGCGGCAAACGGGGCCTATGCCGGACTCTATCACACCCAGAATCTGGGGGAATACCATGGATAAACGGGAAATGCTGGACCGGCTGGCGGCAAACGGCGATGAGCGATTGCTGCTGGGCCGGGTCTGGGACAAATATGAACAGTGCCGGCGGCGGAATCTGCCGGAGGGGACGGGCTTTCTGTCCCCGGCGGAGCAGGCGGCGGCCCAGCGGCTGCTGAACGCCCTGTCCGTAACGGAGGGCTACGCCTTCTGGGGCGGGTACGACGGCGCCCAGCGGCGGCAGCTGTGGTTCCTGCCGGAGTGGCAGGAGGCCCCGGAGGAGGACGCCGTCCGGGTGGTCCGGGCCTCGTTTTACGAGGAGGACGCCCTGACCCACCGGGACCTTCTGGGCAGTCTCATGGCCCTGGGCCTGACCCGGGAGACCCTGGGGGATATCCTGGTGTTTCCCCGCTGGGCCGACGTACTGGCCACGGCCCCGGCGGCGGAGCTGCTGCTGTCGGACTGGACGGACGCCGGACGGGTGCGGCTCCATACGGTCCCGCTGCCCCTGGCTCAATTGACGCCGCCCCAGGAGAAAACCAAGGAGATCCGCGACACGGTGTCCTCCCTGCGGCTGGACAGCGTGCTGGCCGTTGGCTTTTCCCTGAGCCGGGGAAAGGCCGCCGAGGCGGTGACCTCCGGAAAGGTCCAGGTAAACTGGACCGACTGCCAGAAGCCGGACCGCCCGGTGGCCCAGGGCGACACCCTGACCCTGCGGGGACTGGGGAAATGCGTCCTGGAGGAGGTCGGCCATCAGACCAAAAAGGGCAGGGTGTTCGTCACCCTGAAGCGTTATCTATAAAAGAGGGAGAGATCACATCATGGATGAAAAGAAAATCGCCCGCATCAACCAGCTGGCCGCCAAGGCGAAAACGCCGGAGGGCCTGACCCAGGAGGAACGGGAGGAGCAGCTGCGCCTGCGCCGGGAGTATATCGACTCGGTGGTGGGCAACCTGGCCCGGGAGCTGGACAATACCTATGTGGTGGATGAGCACGGCAACAAGCGCAAGCTCCGCCGGAAGGGAGAGCAGTGATGGCCTATTCCTATGACGACCGGGACCGGGAGTTCCGGCAGTCGCCTCCCCCCAGACCGCCCCGGAAAGAGGACAACGATCTGGGGTCCTGGATTCTGATCATCTTTCTGTTCATCGTGGCATGGCCGGCGGGGCTGGCGGTGCTGCTGTCGAAGGTGCTGGGGAACGACTCCCGGCGGAAAAATGCCGCTCGAAGCACCCGGTCGACTGTGTCCCGCAGTGACCCGGCCGTGTCCCGGGCAAATCCCAACCCGTCCCAGGCCCGTCCCGGGACGGCTTCCGCCGCCGGGCGGAAGGTCACCAAAACCCCCCAGTATTCCGCAAAAGCCGCCCGGAACATGAAGATTGTGGGCCTGGTGCTGCTGTTTGCGGGGCTGGTGTCCCTGGTGGAGGGCATCGGCGCTGCCACCGGCGGCCTGAGCTGGGCCCTGCTGGCCAGCCTGTTTCCCACCATGGGCCTGGCCGCCGGAGGTCTGGGCCTGCTGCTGGCCGGAGGCGTCATGACCCGCCGGGCCCGCCGCTTCGGCAAGTATCTGGCCTGTGCCCACGGGCAGGAGGCGGTGTCCCTGAAAAAGCTGGCGGAGGCGGCGGATGTGTCCCCCCGGAAGGTGGAAAACGACCTGGAGATCATGATCGAAAAGGGCCTGTGGGGCGAAAATGCCTATCTGGACCTGGGAAGCGATATGCTGTTCCGGTCCCCGGAGGCGGCGGACGCCTTCTTCGGAAAAAAGAAGCAGGAGCAGGAGGTTCAGGAGCCGCCCCAGGCGGAGCAGGGCTATTCCGGCGTCCTGCGGGACATCCGCCGGGCCAACGACCGCATCGCCGACCCCGTTCTCAGCCAGAAAATTGACCGGCTGGAGGAGGTGGCGGGGAAAATCTTCCGCATCATCGAGAAGGAGCCCGCCAAAAAGGCCAAGGCCAGCACCTTCCTGAATTACTATCTGCCCACCACCCAGAAGCTGCTGGACTCCTATGCCGAGTTTGAGGAGGCAGGCGTCAGCGGCGAGAATCTGAACCAGGCCAAGGCCAAAATTCAGAGCACCATGGACAGCATCGTGGCGGGGTTCGAGCGGCAGCTGGATGAGCTGTACCGGGCCGACGCCATGGACATCGACAGCGACATCCGGGTCATGGAGACCATGCTCCGCCGGGACAGCGCCACCGTGGCCGACGATTTCGGCCTGGGCGGCAGCACGGCGGTGCAGCAGGAGGAAGAATAATATCACGGAAATAAGGAGGAAAAGCCCCATGAAGCGTGTTTTTGCCCTGATTTTAGCCCTGTGCATGGCCTGCGCCCTGTTTGCCTGCGGAAAGAAGCAGACGGAGGTGGCCCCCGGCGGAGATAGTCCCACGGTGACCCCCGGGGCCACGGACCCGGGAAGCGGCCCGGCGGAAAATCCCGGCGGCAGTACCGGTGTGCCCGGCGGTGCAGGCAGTACCGGAAATGCCGGAAACGGCGGAAATACCACCGGCAGTACCGGCAGCGGCTGGGCCGGCACCCGGGTGGCGGTGATCTATTTTTCCTGCACCGGCAGCACCCGGACGGCGGCAGAGCGCATCCGGGACATGACCGGGGCGGACCTGTATGAGCTGACCCCGGAGCAGCCCTATACCAGCCAGGACCTGAGCTATAACAACGATGCCTGCCGGGCCAGCCAGGAGCAGAAGGACCCCGCCGCCCGGCCCCGGATCGCGGGCCAGCCCCTGGACCTGTCCCAGTACGGCACCATCTATCTGGGCTATCCCATCTGGTGGGGGACCGCGCCCCGGATCATCAACACCTTCCTGGATACCTATGACCTGACCGGGAAAACCATCCGGCCCTTCTGCACCAGCGGCAGCAGCGGCATCGAGACGTCGGTGGCGGATATCCGGGCGGCGGCGCCGGAGGTCAACGTGACGGCGGGCCTGCGGGTGGACGACCCCGACGGCAGCGCCCTGAAGGCCTGGGTCCTGGGGTAATAAGAGCTTGTCAAAAAAGGGCGTTGCCTTTTTTGACAAAAGAGATTTCGCTCCGACCCGTGTGTTTTCACGCAAAAAATGCGCGAAAACACACGGGTCGAAGCGCAAAGTATTTTTCGCGACGTACACGCCCAACGGAAGTCCCCTTGGGGGGCGCCGCCGCGAAAAATGGATGGAACACGATTCGCGGCCTGCGGGCCGCGAACTCTGCGAGGCGTTTTTGACAGCCTGGAATAAGAGGAGTCCGGCGCGTGCCGGGCTCCTTTAACCTGTAGCCTGTAAAAAACCCACCTGCCGGAGGTCCGGCGGGCGGGTGCTTTTTTTTCGGCGGGATGGGGTGCGATCGCCATCAAGCCTTATTGCTTTGCCAGATCGGAGAAATAGTCCTCCAGGGCGGATTCCGCGTATATGGAACAGCCGTCGCAGTCCTCGGCCCGGGAGGAAATCGCCTCGGCCAGCACCGGATCGGCATCCGCCGTCATTTCCGCAAGCTGTGCGCTGTCCAGCGTGGTCCTGCCGGGAACGCAGGTGTCCTGGGCGCTCATGGTGCCGAAGCTGTCCAGGAAATACCGGCCTCCGGCTTCGTCATACACGACATACAGCACCGTGTTATAGTCGGTGATGGGGTGATATTTTTCCCCGCTGCCGTCATAGTCCCGCAGGAAAACCAGAAGCTCGGTTCCGCTGGTAAACAGGGGATAGTCGGGAGAGGTCGCCTCGGAACAGCCGCCCTGCACCAGGGTGAAGCTCCGGGGAAGCTCCCCCTTGTAGGACTCCTGAACGGACGCGTCAAAGAACGTGACCCAATTGCGCAGGTCCTCCCCCTGCCAGTCGCCTACCTTGACCCGAGCCACGGCGTCCGCCTCTTGGAAGGCGTCGGACACGGAATAGCAGCGCTCAAACACGGAATTGATCTGCATCTCGCCCCACCGGCTGGGGGGCAGGACGGGCTCGTGGGCCGCGCAGGCCGTTGCGGACAGCAGCATCAGGGCCGCCAGAAGCGCGGATAGAATTTTCTTCATATTCGTTACCTCCTGCATGATATGGGGGCGTATGGGTCAGGCGCACAAGCGGAATACGGCGAAGCTGCCTATGCGCCGGGGAAAAGTGCGTGGGTGCGTCTTGCCCAAATAACAGAGGCTTTGCTTGCGGAGCTATCTGCAAAATCACGGAATATCATACGCATAAATCGTTCTTTTTCTATAAAACGTACCATTTTACAATTATTCTGTTACATTATATATAACATATTTCCCGGGAGAAGTCAACGGCTTCCGGGGGAGACTGGAAATCCCCGGGGAAGTGTGGTAAAATAGCAGAAAACAAGCGTGGAAAGGGTATGTGCAATGCGTATACTGGTTTTATCCGATTCCCATGGGTGCGTGGAGCCTATGGAGCAGTGCGTGGAGCGGGTGCAGCCCCAGGTGATCCTGCATCTGGGGGACTGCGTGCGGGACGCCCAGCGGCTGGAGGAGCGGTATCCGGATATCCCGCTGCTGGGGGTGCCCGGCAACTGCGACTATGGCAGCGCGGACCAGCCGGAGCGGCTGACGGAGCTGGGCGGCGTCCGCATCCTGATGATGCACGGCCACACCCGGCATGTGAAGTCCGGCCCCATGGCGGCCATGTACGCCGCCCGGGAGTGCGGGGCGGACATCCTGCTGTTCGGCCACACCCACCAGCCGGTGGTGGACCGCAGCGGCGATTTCTGGGTGATGAATCCCGGGTGCATCGGCCCCAGCGTCCGGCGGACCTATGGGGTCATCACCTTAGAGGACGGGAAGGTGGACTGCGCCGCCTTCCGCCTGTGAGAGGAGGCGGCGGACATGGGACTGCGGCTTTCGGCGGCGGGCATTTTCCTGCTGGGGGCGGCGGGTCTGCTGCTGCACTCCACCCTGCTGGAGACGGGACACATCCGGCCGGGGATGTTCTGCTTTTACACCAATCTCAGCAATCTGCTGGTGCTGGTGTATGAGCTGGCCCTGGCGGTGGTGCCGGAGGGGGCGGTGCGGCGGCTGCTGACCGGCAGCGGCGTGGCCCTGTCCATGACGCTGTGCATCTATGTGACGCACCTGATCTATCACTTTGTGCTGGTGCCGGACGCCAGGCGCCGGGGGAAGAAATTCGCCGACTTCGGCGGCAGCTTCGGGAACCTGTGCGTCCACTACGGGACGCCGTGGCTGGTGGTGGGACAGTGGCTTCTGTGGGGGAACAAGGCCGGGCTGACCGCGGCCTCCGCCGCCCGGTGGCTGGTGCTGCCCCTGGCGTACTTCGTGTATGCCATGCTGCGGGCCAGGACGGGGCGGCCCATCGGCCACACGAAGCTGATCTACCCCTACCCGTTCCTTGACCTGGAGCATCTGGGCGTCAAGCGCTTTTGCCTCGTGTTTCTGGCGGTGCTGGCCTTTTTCTTTATATTGGGCTGCGTGCTTGTCTTCATCGGGCAGGCGCTGCCTGCCTGATAAGGCAGCGAGAGCTCTGTGAGACAATAAATACCACCGCAGCAAGCTGCGGTGGTATGAAGCGCATATCTATCCTCTCAATTTTGTTTCCCGGGCGGCGTAG
>OHCB01000220.1_pt1 | contig 23281 bp, 19 predicted proteins | sample 1577501 | NCBI WGS metagenome assembly OHCB01 (sample SAMEA3879582, study PRJEB24766) | human gut metagenome | biome: human-associated habitat; feature: feces | place: USA | collected 1985/1987
GGGGGACCGGCAGGCCGTCCGTAGGGCCCGCTGCCCTCAGCGGGCCGCGTCACCCTGGGAACAGGGCGATTTCTCCCTTGTGGTGTCACGGCAGGGATACTTTTTGACAAGCAAAAGAGGAACGGCGCAGCCGTTCCTCTTTTGCTATTTGTATTATTATATGCGAATATTACGCTTCGTATCAGAAGCTGACGTTCTCCGGGTCCGGCTTCTGGCAGGGCTTCACGCCGGTGACGTACAGCACCGGGCCCTCGCCGTCGTAGGCCTGGCACTGCTCCTTCTTCACGGTGGCCTGGATCTCCACCCACTGGCGGTTCTTGAACTTCTCCAGTCCCTCCCCCTTGCACACCAGGGCCAGGAACTGCATATCGTTGTTGCAGCACACCATGGCGAAGCGGCCGGGGCAGTGGATCCCCGGGAACTTCTTGGAGTGGCACATCAGCGCCTTATACCGCACGGTGACGCCGTCGTAGCGCTGGGGGTTGTCCATCATGTCCACATACCAGATGCCGTAGTCGTTGTCCGGCACGTCCAGGTGGCCGCCGGACAGGTCAAAGGGGGACATATCGTCGGTGACGTAGTCCTCGCTGGTGCCGTCGGTGTTCTCCAGATAGATGTCCGCCCGGCGGTTCACCATCCGCAGGTTCCGGCCCCGCAGGGCCTTGCGCAGCTCCTCATTGCAGCGGTTGAAGATGATCATGTCCGCGTTGAGAATTTTTTCCATCATCAGCTGGCCCATGTTCCGCAGATACGGCTCAAAGGTGGTGGCGTCCACCAGGCACATGATCTGATACAGGATCCAGTTGGCAGGCAGACCCTCCCGGTACAGGGGCTCGAAGCTCCACATGCCGTTGAACTCGATGATCACCTGCTTGGGCCGGTACTGCTTTTCCAGCTTTTTGAAGAACTCCGGCGTCAGCTGGGCGGGATCGTCCACGGTGTAGGTGAAGACGTTGAACAGCGCCTTGGGGTCATACTCCGTCTCCCCCTCCTCTCAGCACAGCAGCAGCGTCCGGTCCTCGGCGGCGAAGCCGTCCTTCAGGATGCCGTTGATGAAGTCGGTTTTTCCGGCGTCCAGAAAACCGGTGATGAGATATACAGGAATGTCCATAGGCGTCTCCTTACAGGCCGAACAGGGTCTTCAGGCCGTCCTCCTTCAGCTGGGAGCCGATGACGCACAGGCGGCCGGTGTAGTCGGCGGCGCCATAGCGCACCTCGTGCTCCTGGGGCACATAGTCAAAGTGCAGCCACTGGCCGTCGGCGGCGGGCACAATGCCCTTGGCCCGCAGGATGGCGCCGTATTCGCCGGAATCCAGGGCCGTCAGAATGCGGTCGATATCCGCCTGGGTAAACTGCTTGGGGGTCTCCGCGCCCCAGCTGGTGAACACCTCGTCGGCGTGGTGGTGATGGTGGTGGCAGGAGCAGGCGGGGTCGTCGCACTCGCCCTCGCCGTGATGATGGTGGTGATGCTCGTGCTCTTCATCCTCATGGTGATGGTGGCAGCAGTGCTCATGGCCGTCCTCGTCATCGTGGTCATGATGATGGTGATGCTCATGCTCGTCGTGGCCGTCATCGTCGTCATGCTCGTGATGATGGTGATGGTGCTCGGCCTCCTCGGCCTCGTGCTCGGCCCGCATCTTCTCCAGCAGCTCGTCGGCCAGGGACACCTTCTCCACGGCGGCCAGAATGGTCTTGCCGTCCAGCTGGTCCCAGGGGGTGGTCAGGATGGCGGCGGTGGGGTTCTTCTCCCGCAGCAGGGCCGCGGCGGCCTCCAGCTTCTCCTGGGTCAGCTTCTGGGTCCGGGACAGGATGATGGTGCCGGCAGACTCGATCTGGTTGTTATAGAACTCGCCGAAGTTCTTCATATACACCTTCACCTTGCCGGCATCGGCCACGGTGACAAAGGAGTTCAGCTTCATATCCGGAATATCCGCCACGGTGTTCTCCACCGCCACGATGACGTCGCTGAGCTTGCCCACGCCGGAGGGCTCGATGAGGATGCGGTCCGGCTGGAACTGCTCCTTTACCTCCCGCAGGGCCTTGCCGAAGTCGCCCACCAGGGAGCAGCAGATGCAGCCCGAGGACATTTCGGAGATCTGGATCCCCGCGTCCTTCAAAAAGCCGCCGTCGATGCTGATCTCGCCGAACTCGTTTTCGATGAGCACCAGCTTCTCGCCCTGATATGCCTCCTTCACCATCTTCTTGATGAGGGTGGTCTTACCTGCGCCCAGGAAACCGGACACGATGTCAATTTTTGTCATAACAGTACCTTCTTTTCTTCTCCCGCCGGGCGGGACATATTCTTTCTCCTATATCATAGCCTATTTTTTCAAAATTGCAAGGGGAGGGGAAAAAATTCACATTTCCGTCCGCATCACCGGCGGTTTGTCCCGCTTTTGCCGGGTTTTGTCCCGATTTTTCGGCGGGACAGGCCGGGACAGAAACAAAAGGGTAGCCATCCGGCGAAAAATACGGTATAATGGGGGAAAATCCAAAAAGTGAGGTATTTCCCCTATGTCCGTGAATCAGCAGCAGACCGGCGAATGGGCCCCCGATTGGGCTCCGGAAGCAGAGCCGGAATATACCCCCCGGCCCCGGCGCAGCCGGAAGCAGCGCCGCCCCCGGTGGCCGGGGATCGCCCTGGCTCTGGTGTGCCTGGCCACCATTGCCGCCCTGGTGTGGCACTTCACCCGGCAGCAGGCAAAGCCCCTGGAGACGGCGGCGGGCTATATCGCCTCGGCGTCGGAAACGGCCCCCCTGTACGATGAGGAGGGCGCCGTTCTGGAGCAGCTGATCCGGGGCAGTCAGGTGACTTATGTGGTGGAGGAGGCCAGTGATGACCACCCGGACCAGGTTCGGGTGCCCCGGGAGGACGGCAGCTTCGGCTGGCTGGACCGGGCCAACCTCACCAGTGACGTCAGCGCGGTGGTGACGCTGGAGACGGTGTATGTCCGCCGGGCCCAGAACCTGACGGACGGGGACGGGAACCCCACCGGCCCCCTGGTGCTCCGGGGCCAGGCCCTGACCGTTACCGGCTACCGGGGACTGGCGGAGGACGGCAGCGTGGCCTATTACCAGGCGGAGGGGGGCTGCATCCCCGCCCGGTATGTCCGGCTGACGGAGGAGGAGGCCGCCGCGGCCTATGACGCGGATATGGCCCAGTTCCACGCCGACCGGGGCGACAGCTATGGCGGCGGCGACGCGGCGGGGCTGGACTATGACGCCTATGAAAAGCCCAAGTTCGAGAATAACGTCATGCCCGGCACCGTGAAGGCCCTGTATCTGAACAATGAGGCCATCCGGAATCCGGAGGCCTACATTGCCGTGGCCGACGGCTGCGGCATCAACGCCTTTGTGGTGGACGTGATGGACGGTGGGGCCATTGGCTACGCCTCCCCGGTGATGCAGCAGTATTCCCCCAGCGCCTACGAGGACGCCTACAACACCTTAGAGGACTATCAGGCGGCGGTGCGGAAGCTGAAGGACGCCGGGTACTATGTCATCGGCCGGATCACCGCCTTCAACGACCCCAACCTGGCCACGGACCACCCGGAGTGCGTGGTGGCGGACCTGGACGGCAATTCACTGAAGATCGGCGGCATGTACTGGCCCAGCGTATACAGCCGCGATGTGTGGCAGTATAAGGTGGACCTGGCCCTGGAGGCCGCCCGGACCATGGGCTTCAACGAAATTCAGTTCGACTATGTCCGCTTCCCGGACGGCACCTGGGACTATGACGAGGCGGGCACCATTGACTACCGCAACATCAATGACGAGAGCAAGGCCCAGGCGGTGCAGCGGTTTTTGCAGTATGCCGCCGACCGGCTCCATGAGGCGGGGGTGTATGTCTCGGCAGACGTGTTCGGCGAGTGCGCCGAGAAATACGTCACCGCCTATGGCCAGTACTGGGCCGCCATCAGCGGCGTGGTGGACGCCATCAGCGCCATGCCGTACCCGGACCATTATTCCGCCTCCGGCAGCTGGCTGCCCTGGGAGCATCCCTATGAGACCATGAAAACCTTCGGCGAAAAGGCCGCCGCCCGCCAGCAGGAGACCCCCTCCCCTGCCGCGGTGCGCACCTGGATCCAGTGCTACAACGCCATCCGGGAGCCCTATAACACCTATGGCCCCGATGAGATCGCCGCCCAGATCCGGGCCCTGACCGAAACCGGCAACACCGGCGGCTACATGACCTGGAATGCTGCGTCCAGCCTGGATAAGTACCGCTATGTCAGCGGGGCGTTTGAATAAAGCAGAAAATGGGATTTGATGGAGGAAGTAAGTATGCTAAACAACATAGAGTTCGACCTTTGGGCTGATGGCTATGACAAAACTGTTGGCATTTCTGATGAGGAAAACACATACCCTTTTGCCGGTTATAAAAAGGTTCTTGGGTTCATTTTTCAGGCCATAATGAGAGCTGAAAATGCCGCCGTGCTGGATATTGGATTCGGAACAGGCACATTAACGACAAAACTATACGAGCGAGGCTGTTCCATTTATGGGCAGGACTTTTCATCAAGAATGATTGCGTTGGCGTCTGAGAAAATGCCAAATGCGCATTTATATCAGGGGGACTTTTCAAAAGGGCTTGTCGAACCATTGCGTAACTTTCGTTATGATTATATTGTTGCGACATACTCTCTACATCATTTGACGGATGCGCAAAAGAACGACTTTCTGTTAGACTTGCGTAACTACTTAAAAGAATCCGGTAAAATTATTATCGGCGATGTTGCCTTTGAAACACGAAAGGACTTAGAACAGTGTAAATTGAAGGCAGGAGACACATGGGATAATGATGAAATCTACTTTGTCGTTGAGGAACTGAGAAAAGATTTTCCAGACCTTTCATTTACACAAATGTCCGATTGCGCAGGCGTCCTGATTTTGGACTGACAACTTCAAGTTTGCCGGTTATCTTCAACAGGGCGTTTGAATAAGGCGGAAAATGGGATTTGACGGAGGTGCTTGACGTGGAGATATCCGAATTTTCAAAAACCTATCAGGTGCGGAGGTTGGGCCGGGATGACGTGGACGCCATCTATGAGCTGTGCCGCGAAAACCGGATTTTTTACCGGTATCATGAGCCCTTTGTGACAAAAGAGAGCATACTGGACGACATGGAGGCCCTGCCGCCGGGAAAAAGCCGCGAGGACAAATATTACGTCGGCTTTTTCGACGGCGGGTCCCTGGCGGCCATTATGGACCTGATCCTGGGCTATCCCGAGAAAAAAACTGCCTTCATCGGCCTGTTCATGACCGACGTGCGGTATCAGCACCGGGGCGTGGGTTCACAGATCGTCAGCGGGCTTGCGGCGTATCTTTCCTCCTGCGGCTGCGAAAAAATACGCCTGGGGGTGGACAAGGGCAATCCCCAGAGCCATGCTTTCTGGACGAAAAATCGTTTCCAGACCATAGGCGAGGCCCGGTACATTGTCATGGAGCGGGAGATATGACGCACAGGCGGGAGAGCCGGAAACAGGAAGAGAAAAGATGCTGCTGAAAATCACAGACGGTCAGGCGCTGGACGAGAGAAAGCTGATGGATGTCTACGCCGAAAGCAACCTGGAAAACACGGACTTTTTCTGCCCGGAGGAGCCGGACAAGGAGGCGGCCGTCCGCATGGTGGAGTCCGGATTTCTGGACTTTCTGAAAAACGAGTTCTTCAAGGAGCCGGAGGCCGTTTTCTGGGTCCTTGAGGCGGACGGCGTGTGGGTCAGCGCCCTGAGGATCTGTAGGATTCCGGAGGGGCCGTATTACCTGGAGGCCCTGGAGACGCGCCCGGACCGGAGACGGCAGGGATACGGCCTCCGGCTCCTTTCGGAGGTCCTGGACGCAATGAAAGCGGAGGGGCCGTTCCGGCTCTGCGACTGCGTGGGGAAAAAGAACGCCGCATCCCTGAAGGCCCACGAAAAATGCGGCTTCCGTATCGTGTCGGAAAAGGGCTGCGATTATCTGCACCGGGAGGCGGATGACCGGGATTTCGGGCTGGAATACCGCTATGAAAGGCCGTGACGGCTTTGAACAACAAAAGCACCAGGCAGGGGCAGGCCCTGTCTGGTGCTTTTACTATGCAATCACCCGTGCATGGGGCAGCCGTGGGAGGTGGGTCCCCGGCGCTGCGCCCGGACCTGGATCATCTCTCCGGCGATGCTGACGGCGATCTCCTCCGGCGTCACCGCCAGGATGGGGGTGCCGATGGGGGTGTGCACCAGGGCAATGGCCTCCTCCGGAACGCCCGCCTCCCGGAGCCGCTGGTTCACCGACGCAGTTTTGCGACGGGAGCCGATGACCCCCACATAGGCAAAGTCCCCCCGAAGGGTCTGCTCCTCCACCTGGAAATCCCGGACATGGCCGCTGGTCATGATGACCACAAAGTCCTCGTCGGTGATGGTCAGATAGTCGCTGATGCGGGTAAAGTCCCCGCAGATCACCTGCTCCGCCGTGGGGAACAGCCGGGTGTTGGCCAGCTCCGGCCGGTCATCGAACACCACCGGGCGGAAGCCGATGGTGGTCAGCAGGGGGCACAGGGCCTGGGAGATATGCCCCGCGCCGAACAGCAGGGCCCGCTGGCCGATGGGCAGGGGCAGGGAGATATACCCCGCCGCCATGGAGAAGCCCGGGGTCCGCAGGGCCTGGGCGGTATCCTCCGGCAGGCTGCCGGAAACCACGCTCTCCCGGTCCAGCAGCGCCGGGGCGGAGCCGTTCTCCGCCAGCACCAGCCAGCCGGCGGTGTGGCGGTTCAGCAGGGCCAGGGCCCGGCTGGCGGTTTCGCTCCAAGTGGGGTCCTCCGCCGGGATAAACTGGAAATGGGCGGTAACGTCGCCGCCGCAGACCATGCCGATGTCCCGCTCCGGGGCCTGGTGCAGGGGGAACTCCCGGATGCAGGAGCGGCGCTGGGCCAGCAGCTGCTGGCTCAGCTGGATGCTGCGGCCCTCCACCGCGCCGCCGCCGATGGTGCCCACCAGGCGGCCCTCCGCCCCCACCAGCATCTGTGCCCCGGCCTTCCGGGGGGCGCTGCCCCGGTCGGCGATGAGGGTCACCAGCACCGTGTCCCGGTGCTTTTCCACCTCGTAAAACAGCTGGGAGAAAATCTGCTCCATGGGGTCAGCTCTCCTTCCAGGCCCGGGTCTCGGCCAGCAGCCACTGACGCCAGGCATCCACGCCCAGGCCGGACTTGGCGGAGATGGGGAAAATCTTCAGATTGGGGTTGCGGCGGTGGGCGTACTCCACCACCTTGTCCATGTCGAAGTCGAAATAGGGCAGCACGTCGATCTTGTTGATGATCAGAGCGTCGCACACCGTGAAGATCAGGGGGTATTTCAGGGGCTTGTCGTGGCCCTCCGGCACAGAGAGGATCATGGCGTTCTTCACGGCGCCGGTGTCGAACTCCGCCGGGCACACCAGATTTCCCACGTTCTCCAGCACCACCAGGTCCAGGTCCTCCGTCCCCAGCTCCTGCAGGCCCTGCTCCGTCATGCCGGCGTCCAGGTGGCACATGCCGCCGGTGTGCAGCTGGATGGAGCGGACCCCTGCGCCCGCCATAGCGGCGGCGTCCACGTCGGAGTCGATGTCGGCCTCCATAACGCCGATGCGCAGCTGATCCTTCAGCCCCTCCACGGTGCGCAGCAGGGTGGTGGTCTTGCCGCTGCCGGGGGAGGACATCAGATTCAGCAGAAAGGTCCCCTGGCCCTTCAGCTGTTGGCGGACCCGGTCCGCCTCCCGGTCATTATCGGCGAAAACGCTTTCCTTTACCTGGATGATCTTGTATTGGTCCATAAGAGCACCTCATTTCTGTGGATTTTTCAGCAGTATAGCATATTCATCATGAATATGCAAATGTTCCGACAGAAAATGTGGAAATTTACCAAAAAAGGTTTGCCTTACCCACCGGTTTGGGGGTATAATGGAGGGAGACGAAGGAGGCAGATAGCATGATCTCGACAAAAGGGCGGTATTCCATCCGGATCCTTTTGGACCTGGCGGAGCATCGCAACGGCGGTTACATCCCCATGAAGGAGGTCGCTGCAAGGCAGGACATCTCGCTGAAATATATTGAGAAGCTGATGCCTGCCCTGAAGGCCGCCGGTTTCATTGAGAGCGTTCACGGCATCGGGGGTGGGTATCGCCTGGCCCGGGAGCCGGAGACGTACACCCTGTGGGACATTCTGCTGCGGTCCGAGGGCGATCTGGCCCCGGTGAGCTGCCTGAAGGACGGGGCCGGCGCCTGTGCCCGGGCGGCCGACTGCCGGACGCTGCCGGTGTGGGAGGGGTATTACCGGGTGACCCGGGAATACTTCTCCGGCGTGACCCTGGCAGACCTGATGTCCCTGCCCCAGGGGGACAACTACGTCATCTGAACCTGCGCCGCCCGGCCCGGGACTGCCCATCCCCGGCCGGGCGGCGCAGTTTTCCCGGTTCCGACAAAAAAAGCGGTTGCAAAACCGCCGGGAGTCTGTTATAATCAGCAGGTAACGGTTCGCAGGGTTAGTACATCGGTAGTACATCGGCTTCCCAAGCCGAGGAGGCGGGTTCGATTCCCGTACCCTGCTCCAAAAAGAAATCACCATCCTTGAGGGATGGTGATTTCTTTTTGTGACATTGGTTTTGCCGCTCCCGGATCAGTAGTATATCCGGCGGCTGCCGGAGACGGTCTCCCGGGTGCAGTAGTCGATCCAGGCCACGGCGGCGGAAAGGTCCCGGTCCCGGATGTGGCGGCACAGGCGGACGCTGGTCTCATAGAGCATGGAAACGCCGTTGAGGGCGCAGAACCGCTCCCACAGCACCAGCACCGAGGAATAGAAGGACCGGAAGATCAGGGGCAGCAGGGTGTTGCCCGACTGCATGGCCAGCTCATGCTGGAAGGCAAAGGCCGCCTCCGCCGCATGGCGGTTGTCCCCGGCCTCCCGGATGGCCTCCGCCGCCCGGAACAGGGCAGCGATGTCCTCCTCCGAGGCGCAGGCGATGATCCCCGCCGCCGCCAGCTTGTCCAGGGCGTCCCGGACCTCCAGAATGGAGCGGATCTCCTCGTTGCGCAGGTGGCCCCGGTTATAGGTCATGATGGATTTCAGGGTGTCCAGGGTCCCGGCCCGGCGATAGTCCGTGACGAAGGTGCCCACCCGGGGCCGGACCTCTAAAAACCCCCGGCGCTCCAGCTCCGCCACGCCGCTGTTGACCACCGCCCGGCTGACGCCCATGGACTGGGCCAGCTGGCGCTCCGGCGGCAGCTGCTGCCCCACCGGCAGCTCCCCGGAGAGGATCATGGCCTCGATGTGGGTGATGAACAGGTCCTTCAGCGATGGGGACACCAGCTTTTCAAACTCCATACGCGCTTCCTCCTCTGGCTGTGGTATGGCCACATACCACAGCTGATTTTGGTTCCATTATATCCGCTTTTTCCGGCTTTTTCAACACTTTCTTCCGTGTGACAGTTGACTTTTTAAGGAAACCTGTGCTATATTGGCGACATAGCCGATGGTCTGGGCTTCTCTGGCTGGACCAGGCGGCTGAGCTTAGGAGACAGAAAATTTTTTAGGAGGAATGGACATGTTATTCCAGATCTATGGCGAGACCGCCCTGTACCAGCTGCTGGGCTTTGTGCTGGTGTTTACGGGGCTGGTGCTGGCCAACGAGTTCGCCCGCCGCACCAAAACCGGCGGCATCATCTGCTTTCTGGTGCTGCCCGCCGTGCTGACGGTGTATTTCATCGCCATCGCCATCGGTGCACAGGCCGGCGCGGAGTGGGCCCTGAACAACCAGACCTACACCAACATGAACAGCTGGTTCCACTATGCCAAGCTGTACGCCGCCACCGCCGGGTGCATCGGCTTCATGATGCTCAAGTATAAGTGGAGCATCGGCAAGACGGAGTGGTTCAAGGTGTTCCCCTTCGCCATTGTGGCCATCAATATTCTCATCGCCGTGGCCAGCGACTTCGAGTCCGGCATCCGGGGCGCCATGGCCCTGAAGGAGTTCGGCGACCGTTGGTGGCTGTCCTCCGAGAACGTGTGGCTGTACGGCGGCTGGTGGAACTGGGTCAACGGCATCGCCGGTATCGTCAACATCTTCTGCATGACCGCCTGGTGGGGTATCTATTCCTCCAAGGATCAGAAGGATATGCTGTGGCCCGACATGACCTGGTGCTACATCCTGGCCTATGACCTGTGGAACTTCGAGTATACCTACAACTGCCTGCCCACTCACTCCTGGTACTGCGGCCTGGCCCTGCTGCTGGCCCCCACCTTTGCCAACCACTTCTGGAACAAGGGCGGCTGGATCCAGAACCGGGCCAACACCCTGGCCCTGTGGTGCATGTTTGCCCAGGTGTTCCCCCTGTTCCAGGATGACAGCGTGTTCAGCACCATCACCTCCGTCTATGCCAACGGCTTCATGGATCCCGCCATCCGGCCCACGGCGGCCAATCCCACGGCCCAGGGCGTGATCTCCATCGTGGCGCTGGTGGTGAACGTGGTGATCCTGGCCAGCATCATCAAGCGGGCCAAGGCACAGAAGAAGAACCCCTACAAGCAGGAGATCTTCACCGATCAGAGAGACTTCCGGGAGGCCATGGAGAGAGCCTGAAGATGAATCCGGCTGTTGGGACCCTCTTTCAGCCGAAGATTTATACGAGAAAAGCACGGCTTGCGCCGTGCTTTTCTTGATACTGTCAAAAATGGGCTTCGCCCATTTTTGACAAAAGGCTTGCAGTCTGCGAGGCTTTTTTGCCCCGCCCTGCGGAGGGACGGCGGTAGGGTCAGCGGATGGCGGTGACAGTGTAGCCCTTGTCCTCCACGGTGCGGCGCAGGACGTCGTCCTCCACCGGGCCGGTGAGGGTCACCACAGCGGTGCCGGTCTGGTGGCTCACCTGAGCCTCCTGAACCTGGGGCAGAGCCTCCAGGGCGGTGCGAACGGTGGCCTCGCAGTGGGGGCACATCATGCCCTTGATCTCCAGTGTCTTTTCCATAGCTTGTTCCTCCTTGATCTCGTTGTTCAGATGATAGGTTCTCTTATGATCGTGCCGGTTATCCCGGAGCTTGAACAGATTCAGCCGCAGGGCGTTGGACACCACGCAGAAGCTGGAAAGGCTCATGGCTGCCGCGCCGAACATAGGATTCAGGGTCAGGCCCAGGGGGATGAACACCCCGGCGGCCAGGGGTATGCCGATGGCATTGTAGAAAAATGCCCAGAACAGGTTCTCGTGGATGTTCCGCAGGGTGGCCCGGCTGAGCCGGATGGCGGCGGGCACGTCCGGCAGGCTGCTGTTCATCAGCACCACGTCCGCCGCGTCGATGGCCACGTCGGCTCCCGCGCCGATGGCGATGCCGGTGTCGGCCCGGGTCAGGGCTGGTGCATCGTTGATGCCGTCGCCTACCATGGCCACCTTGCCCCGCTGCATCAGGCGGCGGATGGCGGCCTCCTTGCCCTCCGGCAGCACCCCGGCGATGACCTGATCCACCCCGGCCTGGGCCCCGATGGCCCGGGCGGTGTGCTCGTTGTCGCCGGTGAGCATCACCACATGGATACCCATATTCCGCAGCTCCCGGACTGCCTGTGGGCTGTCCTCCTTGATGACATCCGCCACGGCGATGATGCCCAGCAGCCGGTCATCCAGCCCGAAGAACAGGGGCGTTTTCCCCTGCCGGGCCAGCTCCTCCGTCCGGGCCTGCAGCTCCGGGGAAACGGCGGCCTTTTCCGCCGTATAGGCGGCGCTGCCGCCCCACAGGGTCCGGCCCGTCAGCCTGGCTGTCAGCCCGTTGCCGGGCAGAGCCTGGAAATCCGATACCTCCGGGGCTGTCAGGCCCTCCGCTCGGTCCAGTACAGCCCGGGCCAGGGGATGCTCGCTCTTCTGCTCCAGGGCCAGGGCGTTTGTCAGCAGCTCCTGCTCCGTGACGCCCTCCGCCGGAAGGATATCCGTCACCCGGGGCTGACCGCTGGTGATGGTGCCGGTTTTGTCCAGAGCCACGATCTGCACCCGGCCCGTTTCCTCCAGGGAAGCGGCAGTCTTGAACAGGATGCCGTTTTTGGCGCCCAGGCCGCTGCCCACCATAATGGCCACAGGAGTGGCCAGGCCCAGGGCGCAGGGGCAGCTGATCACCAGCACGGAGATGCCCCGGGCCAGGGCATAGCCTACCGGGTGGCCCAGCAGCAGCCACACCGCCGTGGTCACGGCGGCAATGGAAATCACCGCCGGAACGAACACGCCGGAGACCTTATCGGCGATCTTGGCGATGGGGGCCTTGGTGGCGGCGGCATCGCTGACCATGCGGATGATCTGGGACAGGGTGGTATCCTGGCCCACCCGGGTGGCCCGGCAGCGGAGATAGCCGGACTGGTTCACCGTGGCGGCGGACACGCCGTCGCCGGGGGCCTTGTCCACAGGGATGCTCTCGCCGGTCAGGGCGGACTCATTGACGGCGCTGGAGCCCTCCAGCACCACGCCGTCCACAGGGATGCTCTCCCCGGGCCGGACGGCGAACTCGTCCCCCTGCTGCACCTGCTCCACCGGCACCTCCACCTCCCGGCCGTCCCGGAGCACAGAGGCGGTTCTGGGAGCCAGGCTCATGAGGCTTTTCAGGGCGTCGGTGGTTTTGCCCTTGGACCGGGCCTCCAGCATCTTGCCCACGGTGATCAGGGTCAGGATCATGGCGGCGGACTCAAAATAGAAGTCCATCATATAGGTCATGACGGCGGCTTCATCGCCCCGGACCTGGGCCGCCGTCATGGCGAACAGGGCATAGGTGCTGTAGCCGAAGGCCGCCGTGGCCCCCAGGGCCACCAGGGTGTCCATATTGGGGGCCCGGTGCCACAGGGCCTTATAGCCGCTGATGAAGAACTTCTGGTTGATGACCATGATGATCCCCGTCAGCAGCAGCTGGGTCAGCCCCATGGCCACATGGTTGTTGTCGTAAAACGGCGGCAGGGGCCAGCCCCACATCATGTGGCCCATGGAAAAGTACATCAGCACCAGCAGAAAGCCCACGGACCAGATAAGCCGCCGCCGGATACGGGGCGTCTCGTGGTCCTCCAGCTGCTGCTCGTCGGCGCTGGGAGACGACTGGGCCGCGCCCTTTTCCGACGCGCCGTACCCCGCCGCCTCCACGGCGGCAATGATGGCGGAGGGCTCCGCCGTGCCCTCCACGCCCATGGAGTTGGTCAGCAGGCTCACGGAGCAGGCCGTGACCCCCGGGACCTTCCCCACCGCCTTTTCCACCCGGGCCGAGCAGGCGGCGCAGCTCATGCCCGTGACATTGTATTGCTTCATTGGGTCCACTCCTATTTCATCAGCTTTTGCAGGGTGGTCACCAGCTCGTCGATGACCTGATCCTTGCCGTCCCGGATGTCCTGGGCCACACAGGTGCGGATGTGGCTGGCCAGCAGCTCCTTGTTGAAGGCGTTGATGGCCGCGTTCACCGCCGCCGCCTGGACCAGAATGTCGGGACAGTAAGCCCCGGCCTCCACCATGCCCCGGATGCCCCGGATCTGACCCTCGATGCGGTTGAGCCGGTGGATCAGGCGCTTGTATTCCTCCGGCGAGCGCTCCTTTTTCCGCTGGGAGCAGCGGCAGCAGTTGTGTTCTTCCATAGTTTCCCCGCCTCGCTTTGTTTCATGATACCCCGTGGGGGTATCTATAGTTATATACCCCTCCTGGGTATTTGTCAAGCGCAAAAAATCTCCCCGGGCGGGGAGATTTTTGTGTTATTGATAGTCCGACAGCAGGAACATGGGCTTCACGGCCACCACCTCGTCATACTCCCACTGCTCCACCTGGACATCGGCGGTCAGGGCCTTCAGGTCCCGCTTCACCACGTCCAGGGCCTCGTCGGCGGTCTGGGCCCGGCCCTCCCGCAGAACGCGGATCATCCGGGTCAGCACCACCGGGTGGGCATAGCGGGCAGGCAGGGGGAAATCCTTCGGCAGCACCGCCGCCAGGTCCGCCTGGGCCTGCTCCCACTCCCGGGTCAGGGCCGTTTTGTTGTTGCGGGCGGTGGGCAGCACATGGGCCCCGGAGAACAGGAACACCGCCGCCAGGCCGAACAGGGCAAAGTAGATGCCCACGCTGTTGGTGCCCCGGATCATGGACACCACGCCGTATACCAAGGCAATAAGCCCGGCGATGACGATGGCCAGGGCCACCCACTTATAGCTGGGGTTGGAGCGGTCATTGACCCGCTTGGCCTTGGCCGCCTGGGACAGGCGGCGGGTCAGGTTGGTGTGATCCTCCAGGAAGGTGCGGGCCTGCTCCAGGCGCTCCCTTTCGGCCTGGGCCTGGGGCGTCAGCTCCTTGAGATAGCGGCGGGCGTTCTCGGCCCGCTGCTGGGCCATGTGCTGCTCCACCTTGCGGCTTTGCAGCGGCAGGTCCGGGCAGAGCTTGGAGAGGCAGGCCAGCAGGTTGTCCACATCCTCCTCGTGCTTGAAATTGCACTGCTTTTCGCCGCCGTCGTACTCCACCACCAGGTAGGGGATGGAGCCGAAGGCCCCCTTGCCGGTGAAGCCGCCCTTGCTCATGGCCACACGCTTGAACACGCGGCGCACCGAGGACAGCGCCACATAATAGTGCCGGTCGATGAAAAAGCTGTTGAGATACAGGGCCTTTTCGCCCACGCCGCAGGGGCCGAAGCGGCGGCAGCCCTTCTTATCCGCCGCCAGGGTCTCGTTATCCAGCGTGACGCTGCCAAGGCGTGCAGGTGCAAAGATCATAGCAGTTCCTCCCATAGGGGCAAAGCGGCAGGAGGGGCCTGCCGCTTTGCGAAGTTTTGAAAAAGGGGCGAATTACTTGCCCAGCGTCTCGTAGTGAGGCTGGGTATGGCGCTTCTTGATGGTGTACAGGAAGATACCCAGGAACAGGACGGCCACGGCGATGCCGATGGGATAAGCCAAGGCGGTGTTGTACACGGTGACGCCCTCGGCGGTCTTGTGGTTGATGAACTGGCCCAGGCACTCGTTGCCCAGCAGGAAGTAAGTGGCGGAAACGGCGCTCATAAAGGTGGCAGGCACGGCGGTAATCCAGTAGTTCTTCTTCTCGTAGTACAGGTACATGGAAGCGGCCCACAGGACGATCATGGCCAGAGTCTGGTTGGTCCAGCTGAAGTAACGCCAGATAACGGTGTAGTCGATGAAGCCCAGGGCATTGCCCACGCCCAGGACAGCGCCCACGCCCAGAACGGGCACGCACAGCAGCAGACGGTTCTTCCACTTCTTCTGGTCGATCTTGAACCAGTCGGACAGCACCAGACGGGCGCTGCGGAAGGCGGTGTCGCCGGAGGTGATGGGGCAGGCAATGACGCCCAGCATGGCCAGGGCCACGCCCACCTTGCCCATGGTCTTGACGCAGACATCATAGATGGCGGCAGACTGACCATTGGCCAGGATCTCGGCCAGGCCGGTGTTCAGGCCGCCGGTGACCTCATACAGAGCGCAGCCGGCAGCGGCCCACACCAGGGCGATGACGCCCTCGGAAACCATGGCGCCGTAGAACACGAAGCGGCCCTGCTTCTCGCTCTTCATGCAGCGGGCCATCAGGGGGCTCTGGGTGGAGTGGAAGCCGGAGATAGCGCCGCAGGCCACGGTGATGAACATGAAGCTCCACACGGGAGTTCCCTTGGGATGCATGGAACCGAAGTGATCCCAGATCTCGGGAATGGTGTACTCAGGCTTGACAAAGATGCCCACGGCCACGCCGACGGCCATGACGATCAGGCAGATACCAAAGATAGGATAAATCTTACCGATGATCTTGTCAATGGAAATAAAGGTGGCGATGAAATAATACACCAGGACGATGATCAGCCAGAACAGAGTGGTGGTGACAATGCCGGTGGAGCCGCCGTTCTTGAACAGGGTGACGATCAGGCCGGCAGGACCCACGGCGAACACGGTGCCCACCATGATCAGCAGCACCACGCTGAACACGCGCATGACGTTCTTCATAAAGCCGCCCAGGTAGATACCGGAGATCTCGGAGATGGAAGCGCCGTTGTTGCGCTCGCTCATCATGCCGGAGAAGTAGTCATGCACTGCACCGGCAAAGATCGTACCAAAGGTGATCCACAGGAACACGATGGGGCCCCACAGAGCACCCTGCATAGCGCCGAAGATGGGACCAAGGCCCGCGATGTTCAGCAGTTGGATCATGAACAGCTTCCACTGGGGAAGGACCACATAGTCCACGCCGTCGTTGATCTTCACAGCGGGGGTCTCGCGGTCGTCCGGCCCGAAGGTGTTTTCCACCACCTTGCCATAGACGAAATAACCGCCGATGAGCAAGGCCAGGCAAATCAGAAAGCTAACCATTTTTCTCTTCCTCTATTCATACATCATAATGTTTTGGAGCAAAAGGACGCAACTCCTCTTGCATTCCGTCCAATATGATAATTATTTTGCAGAAAAAATCAATTCTCACTTTGTACAAAAATTCTTTACATTTTCGTTACGATGTTCACGGAAAATTCGCGGATTCTTTATTGCGTTGAAATAATTTGCAGGAGTTCGCACGAGGGCGGCGCAGATTTTTGAAAGATGATACATCGTGCAGAGGTCAGCTTGGTAACGTTTGCGGTCGTTAGTTCGTTTTGGAGGCATGAAAGAAATCCTGCACGGCGTAAGCCGTGCAGGATTTCTTGAGACTGTCGAAAAACTCGGAAATCTTCCGCCATCGGAAAGGAAGATAGTTACGAAAGAAACCCATCAGGGGTGTCTTTCGTTTGCAATCGGGTTTTTTCAGAACTTTATAAAGTTCTGAAAAAACGTACTCAGCTTGTCAAAAAAATTGACAAGCTGACAATCACCGCAGATCGAACGATCTGCGGTGATTGTTTTCAGGCCCCGAGGGTCTTGGGGCCTGTGGAGAAGATCGGATTCTGAAAGCACAAAAGCCCTGGAGCACAGGGCGGATGATAAGGGAGTGAATCGGCATGGAAATGACGGTCAGACAGGAGGAACGGTGCCTGGAGATCGCCCTGATCGGGGAGCTGGACCACCACGCCGCCCGGGAGATCGGGGGCCGGCTGGACCGGGCCATCGAGGCGGCGCTGCCGCTGCGGCTGGTGCTGGACTGGTCCGGGGTGACGTTTATGGACAGCTCCGGCATCGCGGTGGTCATGCGGGTCCGGCAGCGCGTGCGGGACCTGGGCGGTGCCGTGACGCTGCGGGGCGTGAGGCCCCAGGCGAGGAAGGTGCTGGACGCCGCGGGCCTGGACCGCTTTGTCACCGTGGAATAGGGAGGAGGTACATAAGATGAAGGCCGAAAACTATGTGACCCTGGAATTTCTCAGCCGCAGCGCCAACGAGGGCTTTGCCCGCATGGCGGCGGCGTCCTTTGCCGCCCAGCTGGACCCGACGCTGGACGAGATCGGGGACATCAAAACCGCCGTCAGCGAGGCGGTGACCAACGCCATCGTCCACGCCTATCCGGACGAGCTGGGGAAAATCGTGATGAAGCTACGCATTCTGGAAGGCGGCGTGCTGGAGCTGACGGTGCGGGACTGGGGCCGGGGCATCGACGACATCGGCCAGGCCCGGCAGCCGCTGTTCACCACCGGCGGCCAGGAGCGCAGCGGCATGGGCTTTACCATTATGGAGAGCTTTATGGACCGGCTGACGGTGAAGTCCGCGCCGGGGAAGGGCACCACCGTGTCCATGCGCAAGCGCATCGCCCCGCGCCTGTCCGGCCGGCGATGAGCGGCGGGCAGCTGTTCGCGCTGCTGGACCGGGCCCAGAACGGCGACGACGAGGCCTGCGAGCAGGTGCTGCTGGAAAACAGCGGACTGATCTGGAGCATTGTGCGGCGGTATTATGGCTGCGGGGTGGAGACGGACGACCTGTATCAGCTGGGATGCATTGGATTCATCAAAGCTGTAAAGGGGTTTGACCTGACATACGGAACGCAGTTTTCCACCTATGCTGTCCCGAAAATTGCCGGGGAGATACGGCGTTTTTTGCGGGACAACGGCGCGATAAAGGTGGGACGGAGCATCCGGGAAAAGGGGCAGGCCCTGGCCGCGGCCCGGGAGCGGCTGCGGCACCGGCTGGGCCGGGATCCACGGCTGTCGGAGCTGGCGGAGGAGACGGGGCTGACGCCGGAGGAGATCGCTAGCGTTGAGCTGGCCACCGGCGCGCCGGAATCCCTGCAGCAGGAGACGGCGGAGGGGCTAACCCTGGAGTCCACCCTGGGCACCGACAGCCCGGAGGAGCGCATGGTGGAGCACATCGCCCTGCGGGAGGCCATCGATCAGCTGCCGGAGCGGGAGAAAATGACCATTCTGCTGCGCTTCTTCAAGGGGCTGACCCAGGAGCAGACGGCCCGGATCCTGGGGGTGTCCCAGGTGCAGATATCCCGGCTGGAGCGCCGGGGGCTGGCAGATCTCCGGCGGCTGCTGGACGGTTGAGGCCCTCGTAGTCCACCGGAAGAAATTCCGTCATGACACCCCGATACCGCTTGGGGAGAAACGAGTTCTGACAGCGGGGGTTGGTCCGCTCCCGGATGGATACGGTGCGGAAAAACTCCTGCCACAGGGCTCGGTATTGAAGCTCCTCCGAGCCGGGCAGCTCCAGCGTCAGGCTTTCCACCGGGACGATGCGGCGCTGGCCCTTGGTGTACAGCAGCAGCTCCCGGTGGGCGCGGTCGTACAGGAAGAAGGACTCCCCGGCCATGCGGCTGCAGAAGTGGTTGGCCAGTAGAGGAAGCACCCGGTTCCTCGGCTCGATCTCGCCGCCCAGGATGCCGTTGTAATCGGAAAAACGCACGAAGCCCCGCAGCTTTTCCAGTTCACCGCCCAGGTGACGCAGGGCACAGGCGATGGGGTAGTACACATCGTCGGCCTTGCTGCGCATAAAGCCGGGCCCCTGATCGTACAGCTTGCGGATGAAGGCGTACAGGCGAAGCTCCTTGTCCTCCAGACAGGTCAGCCAGGCCCGGCGCAGGACCTTCAGAGCCGGAGGGGACAGGCGCTGCAAACTGTCATACACCCGCTGGCTATGGTCCCGGCGGGTAACCACCACCCGCACCGGATACAGGGAGACGCATTCCTCATCGCTGTAAAAGGCGATGGGGAATTCTTTATGGGCATAGCTGTCGAACACGCAGCACAGGAAGCCGGGGAAGCTGCCATCATATTGAAAAATCACATCCTCCATGGCGTCACCCGGCATCGAACAGCGACAGCTGCCGACATTCCTGGGGCGGCAGCTGGCCCCGCTCCATGGCCTCCAGCTGGCGGGACAGGGTGGCGGCAGAGAAGTGAAGCCCCGGGCGCATACGGCCGCCGCAGGTGACGAAGAACTGCGCCCGCTTCAGCACCACGCCCAGCTTGGGCAGGTCCTCCAGCCGCAGAGGAGTCTGCCGACGGGCGGAGACGATGCGCCGGGCGCTGACCGGTCCGATGCCCGGCACCCGCAGCAGAGTCTCCAGGTCCGCCTTGCGGATCTCCACCGGGAACTGCTCCAGGTGGCACAGGGCCCAATGGCACTTGGGGTCCAGCAGGGGATTGAAGTCCGGGTGGGCCTCGTCCAGCAGCTCTTGGGCCTTAAAGCCGTAAAACCGCAGCAGCCAGTCCGCCTGGTATAGCCGGTGCTCCCGCAGCAGGGGCGGCTTGGTGTCCAGAGAGGGCAGAAGGGCGTTTTCCACCACCGGAACATAGGCGGAGTAGAACACGCGTTTCAATCTGTATTTTTGGTACAGGGATTCTGTCAGGTGCAGAATATGCCGGTCCGTGTCCCGGGTAGCGCCGACGATGAGCTGGGTGCTCTGGCCCGCCGGGGCAAAGACCGGGGCGTGCTTATACTGCACCAGCTCCGCCTTGCTCTGGGCGGTCCGGTCCCGGATGAGGGCCATAGGCCGCAGGATGGCCTGCTTGTTTTTATCCGGGGCCAGGGTCTGCAGCCCCTCCTGGGAGGGAAGCTCGATATTGACGCTGAGCCGGTCCGCCAGCAGGCCCAGCTGCTGCACCAGCTCCGGGGACGTGCCGGGGATGGCTTTGGCGTGGATATATCCGTTGAACCGGTATTCCTGCCGCAGCAGGCGCAGACACTCGATCATCTGTTCGGTGGTGTAGTCGGGGCTGCGCAGGACGCCGGAGGACAGGAACAGGCCCTCGATATAATTGCGCCGGTAGAAACCGATGGTCAGCTCCGCCAGCTCCCGGGGGGTGAAGGCCGCCCGGCGGGTATCGTGGGACCGGCGGTTGACGCAGTATTTGCAGTCGTAGACGCAACGGTTGGTCATCAGCACCTTCAGCAGGGTGATGCAGCGCCCGTCGGCAGAGAAGCTGTGGCAGCAGCCTGCCAGGGAGGAGCTGGTGTTGCCGATCATGCCCGGCCGGGAGCCCCGGCGAACGCCGCTGGAGGTGCAGGCCGCGTCATATTTGGCCGCATCGGCCAGGATGGCCAGCTTATCCAGCAGTTCCATGACCGGCGGCCTCAGGCGGTGCGGCGGCGAGGACGGGGCTGGTCAATCCAGTCCGCCAGACGGATAACCCCGGCGGAGAAAGCACCGGCACCCAGCAGCATCACAATAAATCCAAAAGTCGTCATAGGGAACGCCTCCAAAACATTTGTTCTATCGGTATTATAAATCGAACAGACGTTCTTGTCAAGAGATAATCGAACAAAAATTCGACAAACTTTGCAGAGCGGTTGACCGGAGGCGAAAATTGTATTAAAATGAGAGACAAGAATACAGACAGGGGAAGGAACACTATGAACGACCTGGAGAAACGATTTATTGAGGCCCGGACAAGGGCCATTGCCACGGATTATGCGCACCTGAATCCCCGGCAGCTGGAGGGGGTTCTGACCACCGAGGGGCCGCTGCTGCTGCTGGCGGGGGCCGGGTCCGGCAAGACCACGGTGCTGATCAACCGGGTGGCGAACCTCCTGCGCTATGGCCGGGGCAGCGACACAGATGAGATACCGCTGCCCATTTCCCGGGACGAGGTGGAATTTCTGGAGCAGTATGCCGCCCGGCCGGACCCGGAGCAGCGGCCGCTGATGCAGTATCTCTGCGCCGTGGAGCCTGCCCGCCCCTGGGAGGTGCTGGCCATCACCTTCACCAACAAGGCCGCCAACGAGCTGAAGGACCGGCTGGAGAAGATGCTGGGGGAGGAGGCCCGGGACGTGTGGGCCGCCACCTTCCACTCGGCCTGTGTCCGCATCCTGCGCCGGGACATCGACAAAATCGGCTTCGACCGCAGCTTTACCATTTACGACACCGACGACAGCAAGCGGGTCATCAAGGACATCCTCAAGGAGATGGGGCTGGAGGAAAAGACCTTCCCGGTGCGGGAGGTGCTGTCGGTGATCTCCAACGCCAAGGACGCCATGATGATGCCCGAGGAGTTCAGCCAGCTGTGGGAACAGCGGGGCGACTGGAGACGGGTGCGGATGGGCCGGGTCTATGCCGCCTATAACCGCCGCCTGCGGGACGCCAATGCCCTGGACTTTGACGACATCATCCTGCACACGGTTGAGCTTTTGCAGTCGGACCGCCAGACCCTGGAATATTACCGGAACAAGTTCCGCTATGTCCTCATCGACGAGTATCAGGACACCAACCACATGCAGTATATGCTGGCCAGCCTGCTGGCCGGGGGACGGAAGAACATCTGCGTGGTAGGCGACGACGACCAGAGCATCTATCGCTTCCGGGGGGCCAACATCGAGAACATCCTCAGCTTTGAAAAGCAGTACGCCGGGGCCAGGACCATCCGGCTGGAGCAGAACTACCGCTCCACCCAGAATATTCTGGACGCCGCCAACGCCGTGATCCGCCACAACGTGGGCCGCAAGGACAAGACCCTGTGGACCGAGAACGGGGCGGGGGAGGTGGTCACCGTGAAGACCTGCTTCAATGAGGGAGACGAGGCCAACTATGTGGTGGGGCAGATCATGATGAACTATCGCCGGGGGGTGAACTGGAAGGACAACGCCGTGCTGTACCGCATGAACGCCCAGTCCAACGCCCTGGAGTATGCCTTCAAGCGCAACGGCGTGCCCTATAAGATCATCGGCGGCACCAAGTTCTTCGACCGGGCCGAGGTGAAGGACATGCTGGCGTATCTGTGCGTCATCAACAACCCCGCCGACGACCTGCGGCTGCGGCGGATCGTCAACGTGCCCGCCCGGAAGATCGGCGCGGCCACCATGGACAAGGCCCAGGTCATCGCCACGGAGGAGGGCCTGCCGCTGATGGAGGTTCTGCGGCGGGCAGGAGACTATCCCCAGCTGAAGGCAAGCGCTGGCAAGCTGACGACCTTTACAGAGATGATCGACGAAATGCGCCGTCAGGCGGACGATATGGGCCTGGTGGAGTTCTATGAATATGTGTGCCGCCGCAGTGGCTATGTGGGGATGCTCCAGGAGAAGAACGATGTGGAGAGCCGGGGGCGCCTGGAAAACGTGGAGGAGCTCAGCTCCAGCATCCAGGCCTTCCTGGAAAACGATCCGGAGAATCCCACCCTGTCGGGCTTCCTGGACGAGGTGGCCCTGTATACGGACCTGGACAGCCAGGAGGCCGGGGACAACTGCGTGACGCTGATGACCATGCACAGCGCCAAGGGACTGGAATTTCCGGTAGTATTCATGATAGGCATGGAGGAGAACATATTCCCCACTTCAAGGGCGAGAAACGATATGTCCAACCACGCGATGGAGGAGGAGCGGAGGCTCTGCTACGTTGGTATGACCCGCGCCAAGCAGAAGCTGTATCTTATCAACGCCCGCCAGCGCAATATATTCGGCAACGAGTCCTATAACCGGAAGTCCCGCTTTATCGAGGAAATACCGGCCGAGCTGACCGTATCAGATAACCCGGTCAAACAGCCCGACGCCAGAGAGCAGGCCGAGCACACAAGGGGTCAGCGCAAGAACTTCCACCGCTATGCCATGGATACTCACGCCCTTGGCGATGGAACGAGGGACGTGAAGCCTGCCGCGACGCCTGTATCCAAGACCTTTGAAAAGTATCAAAAGGTACAGCACGACAAATTCGGCGTAGGCACGGTAATGGAGATATCGGGCTCCGGCAGCTCCATGCTGGTGTCAATAGACTTCGGAGCGGCGGGAGTAAAGCGCTTTGCGGCAGCATACGCGCCCATAAAGCCGGTAGAATAATAACAGAAAATAATCTCATCTGAAGGGAAAATGCGGGAATGGAGCAGCGCATAAGGGAGCTTGTGGATAAGCTCAACGAATATTCCAAGGCGTACTATGTACTGGATGCGCCAAAGATAAGCGACAAGGAGTACGACGAGCTGTATGACGAGCTGCTGCGCCTTGAGGAGCAGTC
>OHCB01000272.1_pt1 | contig 20707 bp, 19 predicted proteins | sample 1577501 | NCBI WGS metagenome assembly OHCB01 (sample SAMEA3879582, study PRJEB24766) | human gut metagenome | biome: human-associated habitat; feature: feces | place: USA | collected 1985/1987
TATATTTTATAAATTGGTCTTGCGGAACATGGAATTTCAAAGATATAAAACACAGTTTGGTAAAATAAGAAATCAGTATGAAAGAAAGAATTCGTTTGATTCAGGAGCAGCTTGGGCTGTCGCAGATAGAGTTTGCTAACAAGTTGGGTATTTCGCCAGCATCTTTGTCGAGTATCTACACGGGGCGTACCAATCCTACGAATAATCATGTGATGGCCATTCATAAGGCCTTTCCGCAAATTAACGTAAATTGGTTAATGTTTGGAGAGGGAGATATGACTGAGGGAGGTGTCGTTGGCGCTGCGCTGAATGAAAATGGTGAGGCGGTCAATAATAATGATGAGGGAGGACTTGAAAATGGAAAATCTGATACTTCCGTCAGTCCTGCTTGTTTGGCGTTGTTTTCTTCAGAAGGAAAGGAAGCGCCAGGTGGTGACGTGGTTTCAAGGATGGGTGTCGCTGATGGAGTAAATTCAAGCCATTTGGGCGTTTCCAACGAGGATTTTTACTCTCGCAGGTCTAAAAATACGAATATTATTGACAAACCAGTCCGAGAAATCAAGGAAATTAGGGTGTTTTTCAGTGATGGTACATACGAGGCTTTTGTACCTTCTGGTAAATAAATCCGTTTGATATTCAGTGGATTAGCGTCTCTGTGTATTCTTCCTTTCATGGGGTGAAATGGCGCTCTCTTAATCGCTTTTTTGAGGTTGGAGGGGCATGTTGTTGACGTGTTTTCTGCTTCGAAAAGAGGTGGTGGACTGTATAGAAAAAGGTGTGCCGTCGAAAGTGATATGCTGAAAGGCATTTTTATTCCTAAGATGGTTCTCTGGGTGAAGCTGCTCGTTTGTCCTTGGTGTCGTGGTCTTCGTGGTGTCAGGTAGGAGTGTCGCTCGGTATCTTTTCAAGTATTGTCTCGCAAGAATCCTTATAGCTGATATAAATATGAAAGTCCCTGTTCTTCCGTTGCGCAATTTGACAACGAGTCCGGCCTTCTACATGTTTGTGGCATTTGCAGCCGGCGTGTTGTTGGGCGACAGTTTTTACGGGCAGTTGAAATCCTATGTCGATTGGGCGGTAGTCCTTGTCGGCCTCCTTGTTGTGCTGGCAGTTGCCGTTCTTTACTTTTACGATCGTCGGTCGTCATTGCCGCTGGTCAGCTTCGCCGGTCTTGCCTGCTTCGTTTTGGGCACAGTTGTGCTGGTGGATGATCGCAAGGGGCAAGAAGTGGTATGGGCTGAGGGCATCAAGACGTATCGCGTCATGGTGGAGGATGCTCCGGTGGAGAAAGAAAACGTGTGGCAGTTTACGGGGCGCGTTTTGCCAACGGAGGATATTCCCGACGGAAGCGTGCGCGATGATATCGGGAAATTGGTGCGTTGCAGTGTGGCTAAGAAAAATGCTGGCGGGGCGAAGCGTGCGCCTGTGAATGATGAAGGAGATGGACAGGTTGGAAAAGAACTGCTGCTTCGCCCGGGAGATGAACTGCTGATGCGGTGCAGGATAACCGAATTGCACAATACGGGAAATCCAGGAGAGTTTGACTATGCAAAGTGGCTGCGCCGGCAGGGCGTGTCTGGTATGGCTTTTTGTTATGCAGGATATTGGATGAATACTGGGGAGTCAGACGACATGCCGCTAACTGTAAAGGCGCTTCGCGCTCGTAGCTATATGGTGGAGCGTAGTGCGAAATATTTGTCGGATGACGATTTGGCTGTGTTCTCTGCCATTACGTTGGGCGACAAGACCAAGGTTGATAAAGAAATACGCAATGTCTATTCTTCGAGTGGCGTGAGCCATGTGCTGGCTTTGTCTGGTCTGCATTTGGGCATTCTGTTTGGTCTGTGGCAGATTGTTCTCAAACATCTTGACCATCGTCGGCGGCGTTTCTTTCTTTTTATGCGTCTGCTTGGATTGCTTGGTCTGCTTGCCTTCGCTTATCTTGCTGGATTCCCGAAGTCGTTGGTGCGGGCTGCCTTGATGTTGGCGTTCTGCCAGATGCAGCATCATTTCCAGGGAGAGCCGTTTTCGGTCAATAACCTGTTTTCTGCTGGCTTGGTTATTCTTTTGTTCTCGCCTCAAGCTTTGTTTGATGTGGGCTTTCAGTTGTCTTTCGCTTCCGTGTTGGGCATCCTGCTGTATATGGGATTGCTGATGACTCCCAAGACGCTTATGAAGCGGCCTGTGTTGCGTTGGGTGGTTAGTCTGGCACTTGTGTCGGTCGTTGCGCAGTTGGCCACGTTTCCTTTGGTGGCCTATTATTTTCATACTGTTCCGCTCTATGGCGTAGTGTCGAATTTCGTTGCCGTCCCCGTGGCTTATTTGTTGCTGATGCTTGGCCTCGTGTTTTATGTCGTTCCGTTTTTGCAGCCCTTGATGGCGCCGGTGCTGCATTTCTTGCTTTCCCTGATGAATACTTTCTTGGGGTGGATGGCGGAAGTGCCTGGCGGTGTTTTGCATTTTCGTCCGAGTCTCGTTGCTGTGCTGCTGATTTATGTGGTGCTTGCGATGTCGTTCCGGGCTTTGCGTAGGGGTTGTCAAGTATGTCGACTGGCGGTTTGTTCGTTGCGCGGTCTTTGCCTTTACGTTGTGTGTGGGTGTGGAATTGTATGCCGTTTGGCGTTCAAACCTCAATCCGCAAATCATCTTCTATGGCAGTTATGGTGGTGTGCCTGTTCATTTCATTCAGTCGTCGTCCAGTAGTTATCTGTGGATGCCAAGCGGTGTTGGTGCAACGGGGGCCGAAAAGCAGGTGGAACATTTGAAGGACGGATTCTGGGCCGACCATCATGTGGCGCCGCCAGTTGTGGTGGTCGACACATTGCGCAGAGACGATTGCCTTGTTCGTGGAAATGTCGCTTGGTTTGGTGGCAAAACGGTTGCCCGGGTAAATGCGCGGCTGCGGAGTGGGGAAGGTCGGATGCCGCTGGCTGTCGACTATCTTTTGATTGAACGTGGGAGCAAGTCGCCACTTTCCGTATTGTTGGAATATTACAGTCCAAGGCAGGTGGTGCTTTCTGCCTCGTTGTCGGATTATTATCGGAGAAGGTATGCGGAAGAGAGTAGACGGCAGCACCTCCAGGTGTATGATATGCAGGCGGAGGGTGCGCTCAGAGTGGAACTGTAATTTGATGAGGCTGGAAAATATTCTGAGAGAAACCGACATCGGATGAGTCGGTATGAAATCAGAGACAGATGTTAGGGAAAGCCCTAAGCGGTTTCGTCTTTTTGCGGTTGCTGGCGCTTCTCGATGCTTGCGGCTTCCTTCTTAAGCGCTGGTTACGACCCTGAAAATGGTTCGATTTTATGGAATTTGTAACTAATGCGTAAAAAATATGAAGAAAAATTTGGTGGTATTGCAGATATGTTGTACCTTTGCACTCGCAAAAACGAAATAACGACATGCACTCTTAGCTCAGTTGGTAGAGCAACTGACTCTTAATCAGTGGGTCCAGGGTTCGAACCCCTGAGAGTGTACGAAATGCGAGGATTCAAAAGAGTCTTCGCATTTTTTCGTTTATGGTGCATTAGGTGGCGGGACAGAAAGATGCCGTTGTTGGATGCGCTGTGTTTTCAGAATGGGCAGGTGTTCAAAATGGTTTTACCAGCGTTGGTGTTAAAAATAATATTGACCATCTGCTCACCTACTTATTGATGCTTACAAAGAATATGCAGACCATGGAAAATCCAGAAGCGTACAGAGCTCAACAGATTGTTGAATATACAGGGACAAACCTTTTTTTGACAGGTAAGGCAGGAACGGGAAAAACCACGTTTCTGCGTCGGCTACGTGAGCGGTCTGCCAAACGTATGGTGGTTCTTGCCCCGACGGGCATTGCTGCTATCAATGCGGGCGGCGTGACCATTCATTCTTTTTTTCAGCTCCCCTTCTCTCCCTATATCCCAGATGCCAATTACAGTCGGGAAACCTTTAAAATGACGCAGCAGAAGGTGCGCCTCATCCGCAGTTTGGATTTGGTGGTGATTGACGAGATTTCTATGGTGCGTGCCGATTTGCTTGATAGCATTGATTCCGTCTTGCGTCGATACCGTAATCCGGGTTTGCCTTTTGGCGGTGTGCAGTTGCTTTTGATTGGCGACTTGCAGCAGTTGGCACCAGTGGTGAGAGACGAGGATTGGAATATGCTGAAGAAGTATTACGCCACCCCGTTCTTCTTTTCAAGCCGTGCCCTCCAGGCTTCCAACTATGTGACGGTTGAATTGAAACATATCTATCGGCAGGATGATCCAGATTTTATCCGTATTCTGAATGAAGTGCGTTCTGGAACGGTGGACAATCAGACGCTGGATGCGTTGAACAAACGGTATATCCCTGATTTCAATCCTCCTCAAAAGGATGGCTATGTGCGTTTGGTCACTCATAACAATCAGGCAAAACAGGTGAATGAACTTGAACTGAACCGCCTCGAAACACCAGCTTTTGAGTTTAAGGCAGTGTGCAGCGGAGTGTTTCCGGAGAGTTCTTATCCGACGGATGAAGTGCTCGTCTTGAAGGAAGGTGCCCAGGTTATGTTTGTGAAGAACAATGCTGAAGCTGGCTACTATAATGGTATGCTGGGCGAGGTGGTCATGATTAATAAGAATGGGGTGTGCGTTCGTCCGATAGGTGAGAAGCGGGCTTCTCCCATTGAATTGGAGCGCGAGGAGTGGACCAATGCCAAATATGCCCTCAATGAAAAGAATAATGAGATTGAAGAGGTGGTGGAAGGTACATTCAAGCAATATCCCCTGCGGCTGGCGTGGGCCATTACCATACATAAAAGTCAGGGGCTCACTTTTGAACGCGCCATTATCGACACGCATTGGGCTTTTGCCCACGGGCAGACCTATGTAGCTTTGAGTCGTTGCAAGTCGTTGGAGGGCATGGTGCTTTCTTCAAAGATTCCAAGGGCGGCTGTCATCTGTGATGCCGATGTGGCGCAGTTTACGGAGAGGGCGGAGGCTGAAACTCCCACGGATGAGATGGTGAGAAAGATGCAGGCTGATTTTTATATGGAAACGGTGGTCCGTCTGTTTGACTTCCATCTGTTGCGCTATCAGTATGATCAGTTGCGTCGGCTCTTGGCGGAGCATTTCAATAGGCTGTTTCCGCGGACAGTGACTGCGTCGGATGAACTTGCTGCTACTTTTTATAAGGAAGTGGAGCAGGTGGCTGTGGCGTTCCATCATCAGCTCTCTCGTTTGTTTGCAGAGGCAAAGAACGCTTCTGGTGACGAGGTGATTGTTGAGCGCATAAAGAAGGGGGCTGCGTATTTCTCAGAGAAGATGAAGCCCGTCTATGATTTTGTGATGCAGATGGAGTTGCCAACAGACAATAAGCAGATTAAGCAACGTGTCTCTAACGTGTTGCAGGCGGCCCGAGAGGCGCTTCAATTCAAATGTCGCATGTTGAGGTATGTGGCGGAAAATGGTTTTGAGCTGGAGAAGTATTTGGCTGAAAAGGCCATCGCGTCTATGGGGGAGAAGAAATCGAAACCCCAAAAGGGCGAGAAGAGAAAAGCCAGTTCTGTGAGCCAGAAGGTGGAGGTGCCTTCGGATATTCTGCATCCCGAATTGTTTAAGCATTTGGTGAAATGGCGTTACGACAAGTCGCGCGAGAAACTCCTGCCGGCCTATACGATTCTCCAGCAGAAGGCGTTGATTGGTGTGGCCAATCTCTTGCCAACGACGAAGGCTGATTTGAAAGTGATTCCTTATCTTGGCGACAAGAGTATTGAAAATTATGGGGATGAACTTTTGGCGCTTGTCGCGAAATATGGTCCGGCAGCAGGTAAATGACAAGTGTTTTTGAACAATTGCTTATGGCTGGATGAAGATGTTCAAAAATATCCCCGAAGGGATGGAACTCAAAAAACTGGTGTTCCGATTCCTTCGGGGATTATTGTCGGTCGGTGGCTATTTCTTTGCCACTGCTGCCAGGGTGAATTGGCATGGTTGTCCGTTAAAATATTTCACCAGGACACGTTCGAAGATGTTGCCTTCTTCGGAGATGGATGAAAAGAGCGTCATGCAAGAGCGTAGTTTGAGGTCGTCGGGCGAACCGAAAATGTCAAAAGCCGTTAGACCTTCGTGCTGGAGCAGTTCCTCTGTGATTTCCAGTAGGCGCATTCCCAAAACAGGGTGGCGCAGATAGGCTTCGGCTTCAGAACGGCAGGAAATGGCGTATTTTTGTGCCATGCTGCTATGGCCGAGGCCAGCAATTTGCGGGAAGATAAACCACATCCAGTGGGTTCTCTTGTGCCCGTTGCGAATCTCTTCAAGCGCTCGGCTGTAAGTTTGTTCTTGCGCCGCGACGAAGCGTTGCAGATTGAATTGGTCGTTGCTGCTTTCGTTGCCCTGTCGTTCAGGAGAATCCTCGGTTTCCTCTTTGCCGTTGGCACCGATGGTGAACAGTTCTTCCAAGCGTTCACCCATCTCCTGGATGTAATTCTTTTTCTTGTCGTGTGCTTTCGGGTTGACAACGACATTAAAACTGTGCGGCACTAATTCCACGTCAATGTCGCAGCCCATCATGACGGGGTCGCCGTCGATGTGTACCGCGCCAGGTTGCGTGCGCTTGACATGGAGCTTCTTGGTTTGGGAAAGTTGCACGTGGTTGTTGTTCAGTAATGTCTTGGTGAACATCTGTAGCAGAACGTAGGCCCCTTCTATTGTAGGGAACGGTTTCATGACAATCACGTCCATCAGTCCGTCTTTCATGGAAGCCGTTGGCGCGATATAGGCATTGTTGCCGTATTGTGAAGCGTTGGCGCACGCAATCAAAAAGGCGTCAAGTTCCTCCTTCTGGCCGTTATATTCCAAGATATAGTGTTCCGACTGGTAGGTCAGTCCCACTCCGATGGTGTTTTTAGCATATTGCAGCAGGCCGCGTTTGCCACTGTCGGCAAATTTCTTGCTGACAAATGCGTCAAAGCCCATACCGCAAGTGCAGAAAAACGGTTTGCCGTTGATTTTTCCGTAGTCAAGGCAGTGTATCACGTTTTGATTTAGAATTTCAATCGCTCCTCGCGGCGTTTGGGAGATTTGCAGATGCCTGGCCAGACCGTTTCCAGAACCGCAGGGGATGATGCCCAAAGCGGTGGACGTGTGCACCAGAGAGCGTGCCACTTCGTTGACGGTGCCGTCGCCGCCAACGGCCACAACGATGTCCACCCCGTTCTCTGCAGCTTCCTTGGTTAGTTCCGAAGCATGCCCGGCGTGTGTGGTGAATTTTATTTCGTGGTCAAAAAGTGTGTGGTCGAGCCATTGTTCAATCTCTTCCGGTATTGACTGTTTGTGTCGTGTGCCCGATATGGGATTGATGATAAAGAGGACTTCCTTCTTCATAGATAAGAATAAGAGATGTGAAACCTTTTTGTTTTTTCAAGGAGGCAGAGCCATGCGGGAGCTTGATTGTAAATTCAGAACTCCAAGGCACAAAGTTAAGTTTTTCTTTCGCTCCGACCATAAAATCCCTTGTGATAAATCGTCTGGGCGCATTTTTTGAAGATAAAAAGCCTGCATTAATGCAAAAATGTGTATCTTTGCCAAGTTTTACGGAGCTTGTTGATTGTCAAAAACCTTCAGGCGTTAGTGGTAGTTGTAAAAGCTATGCTGCGAAGGGAAGAAAAGCTCCGGCTATTGCATGAAGTAATATAATTTAAAAACGTTGGCATCCCGTGCTGGAAATTGCTTTTATTGGGGCGGATGACTCCTTATATATAATTGGTATATAATAATAAGGAGTGGAAGTCTATAGATATTCGGCATTCTCGGGCAGGGGGATGTTTATAACCAAGGAGGGAGGCAGATGGTCTCCACGTTTATCGCGACGTTGCTCTCTCCGTTCTGACAAATTAATCCATGGGTATTTTACAGGAAAGATTATCTAAGTACACTTTGCCACAGCAGTATATGGCAAAAGGCGTTTATCCCTATTTTCGTGAAATCGACGGAAAGCAGGGCACTGAAGTAGACATGGGCGGACACAAGGTGTTGATGTTCGGTTCAAATGCCTATACTGGTCTGCCTGGTGATGAACGTGTCATTGAGGCCGGTGTCAAGGCGCTTCGCAAATACGGTGCAGGCTGTGCCGGTTCGCGTTTCCTTAATGGTACACTTGACCTCCATGTTAAATTGGAGAAAGAGTTGGCTCAGTTTGTTGGCAAGGAGGATTCTCTCTGCTTCTCAACAGGTTTTACTGTAAACTCTGGTGTGATCGCTTGCCTCACGGGGCGCGAAGACTACATCATTTGTGACGACCGCGACCATGCCTCAATTGTTGACGGCCGCCGTTTGTCTTTCTCAACCAATTTGAAATACAAGCACAACGATATGGCTGACCTTGAACGTCAGCTTCAGAAGTGCGCTCCAGAAGCCGTTAAGCTCATTGTGGTTGATGGCGTTTTCTCAATGGAGGGCGACTTGGCAAACTTGCCGGAAATCGTGCGCTTGAAGCATAAATACAATGCAACCATCATGGTCGACGAAGCACACGGAATTGGTGTGTTTGGTCGTCAGGGACGAGGCGTGTGTGACCATTTCGGTCTGACTGACGAGGTCGACTTGATTATGGGTACTTTCAGCAAGTCGTTGGCTTCAATCGGCGGTTTTATCGCTGCAGACGAAACCATCATCAATTGGTTGCGCCATAACGCACGTACTTATATCTTCAGTGCATCCAATACGCCGGCTGCCACTGCTGCCGCGCTCGAAGCATTGCATATCATCCAGGAAGAACCGCAGCGCATTGAGGCTCTTTGGGATGTGACGCGCTATGCGTTGAAGCGCTTCCGCGAGGCTGGTTTTGAAATCGGCGAAACGGAATCTCCGATTATTCCGCTTTACGTTCGCGACACGGAGAAGACCTTCGTTGCCACGGCACGTGCTTTTGAGGAAGGCGTTTTCATTAATCCGGTTATTCCGCCAGCATGTGCGCCCCAAGATACTTTGGTTCGCGTTGCATTGATGGCAACCCATACGCATGAGCAGGTTGACCGCGCCGTTGACTCTCTCCGCAAGGTGTTTGTTGAACTCGGAATCATCAAGGACTAATATTTTAGAATATATACATTACAACAAACCGTCTGTATCGTTTTCCTGTCGGGAATGGGTATAGGCGGTTTTTTGGAACATGCCAAAAGTATTCAAAAATGTGGAGTAAAAACAAACTCAAGTTCGTGCGTTCGCTTACGCAGAAGAAATACCGGGATGCGGAGCGGGCTTTTCTGGCTGAAGGAGCAAAAGTGATAGGGGAACTCTCCGGCGCTTTCCGTATGCGTCTTCTTGTTGCCACGCAGGAATATCTTGACAAACATCCAGAAGTGACCGCTGAAGAAATTGATGTCGTTACGTCAAGGGAACTTTCTCAGGCGTCGGCCCTGACAACAGCGCATGAGGCGTTGGCCGTGTTTGAAAAGCCAGACCGGAAAGTGGTGTTTGAGATGAATCCTGACGATTTGGTGTTGGCGCTCGACGGTGTGCAAGACCCTGGGAACGTAGGCACCATTATTCGTTTGGCCGATTGGTTTGGTATTACGAATGTCGTATGTTCGCGTGAAACGGCCGACGCTTTTTCTCCTAAGGTTGTGCAGGCAACAATGGGGGCCTTGGCGCGTGTGAATGTCTTTTATGTCGACCTGCCGCAGTGGTTGGAGGAGAATAAGGGACAGATGCCAGTTTATGGCACGTTTATGGACGGCGATAATTTGTATGAATCCACACTGACTTCTCATGGCATCATCGTCATGGGCAATGAAGGAAAGGGAATCTCTCAGGCCGTTGAGCAACATGTTTCGCGGCGAATCACTATTCCGAATTTTCCTGAGGGCCGGCCGACAGTGGAAAGTCTTAATGTGGCAATAGCAACGGCGGTTACTTGTTCTGAGTTCCGTCGCCGCAGATAAATGGAGGTTTAAGTGAAATGTTTACGAGCATATTAAATGAATCTATTTTAGGTCTGCAGCCTATTTTAGGTCTGCAACCTTGGCTTGTCGGCGCTATGGCGTTGAGCCTGCTGCTTGCCTGGCGGTGGCGCTGGCGGGATTATCTGCTTCCGTGGAAGATAAATCGCCGGTTGCGTAGGGGAGAAAACATTCAGGATGTTCCTGCGCCGGCAATGGATGCGCAGGAGGGAATTTCGGCATTTGCCCACCCTTTGCCGCGTGCGAGTGTGGTTATTCCGTGTTGCAATCAGGCAGACACGTTACGGGAAAATCTACCAGCGTTTTTGAATCAGGATTTGTCGGCGTTTGAAATCATTATTGTGGATGAGGCTTCAACCGACGAGACCCGTGCGTTGATCAATCATCTTTCTTCGGAGCATTCCAATCTGCGATACACCTTTGTTCCAGCCTCTTCCCGTTACCTCGACCGGAGAAAATTGGCCATCACGCTTGGCGTAAGGGCTGCCAGGGCACCTTGGGTGGTTTTGACCGAGGCCGATTGTCAGCCAGCAGATGTCTCTTGGCTCAGATTGATGGCTTCCCGTTTCTCGGATGAATCTGATTTCGTTTTGGGATATGCCAATTATGTCGATGATGGCACGCAGATGTCTCGCAGTGCCATCTTCAATCGGTTGCGTCGCCAGTTGCTGCGTTATAGGGCTGCGTTTGGAACACATCGCATGTGGAGTCGCCAATTTGCAACGCCTGTAGGAAAAGCTTTTGGCGGAGATGTCTCTAATATGGCAGTGCGCAAAAGTTGGTTCATGGCCAATAAAGGTTACGCCGACAGTCTCAATGTCTCTTGTGGCGAAGACGATTTGCTCGTGGATGCTCTTTCGTGCAAATCCCGCACCTTGGTAGAAGTACGACCAGAAGCCACCATTATGCAGCATCTGCCGTCGCATCCCCTTTTGGTGGCACAACAGGCGGCACACCGCGAGGCACTTCGCCGTTTGTCGTGGCGAGGACGTTTATTCCGTTATCGTGAGAGCGCAGCCACATGGATGACGTGGCTCTTCTTGTTGGCCTTGATGGCCTACCTGCTTTTGCGTGTAGAAGTTCTGGTGGAAACTCAAAAATATGCAACGGATGACATTCCGTATGATGCGTCAGTTTTTTTGCTGGTGATATTAGATGTCGTGTTGCCGGGATGGTTTTTGCGTCGGTGTACCGATAGTTTGGGAGAACGTCGTTTCTGCTGGTTAGGCTTGTGGGGGCGGCTCTTGGCCCAGCCATTCTATACGCTGACTGAGAAAATACGGCATTTTGGGCGCCGCCACGACTTCGTGCGTCGCTGATGCCTTGTGGCCTCGAGCGTCAAAAGCCATATCCAAATAGCCCTGTCCTTTCCAGACATACGTTTAATTTCTAAAGACAATAGACACTTATGATAAAAATATACAGCATGGACACATGCCCGGACTGCATTGACATCAAACGGCAGGTGGAGAATAATCCGTCCTATCAAATCATTGAAATCGGGCAGCACGTCAGAAACCTGAAGGAATTTCTTCGTTTGAGAGATACCAGTTCGGTTTTTGACGAAGCCAAACGCGAAGGATACATAGGAATCCCTTGTTTCGTGCTCGAAGACGGGCGAGTGACGCTTGTGCCGGAGGAAGCTGGATTGATGGCGCAACATGCGGCAGAGGCGGAATCCTGTAGTCTTGACGGTTCTGGTTGTTGATGCTGAACGTAAGTAGGTTATATATGTCAAGGGCATTTCAAATATAAGAATATTTTTGACCACCTACTTGTCTGAGAATCTTAGGAACAAGGAAACGTTTCTGTAATCGGCATGCCCCAATAGTGTAATGGCGGAAGAGCAGGCTGGCGTTGTATTATTTTCAATGGCGCTCATGCTGACTCTTCCGCCATTGTTATAAGTTGGGGTGGGTTGTATGAGGTGTTTGCTCGTCTGTGCTTCATGGATTTCTCACGCCATGTGGCTTTTGATAGCATTCAACTCCTCGCGCCAGAAAAGTCAGAACGCCTGCGTGGGAAAACTCAATTGCAACGTCTGGTTCAAAAAGTTAAGCTATAAGTTGCTACTTTCAAAAAAAAATGTAACTTTGCAAATTGAACAAAAAGGAGTCGGGCTGATTTTGGCACTTGGTAAAGCCTGTAAGGAATCTGGCAGACTTCTCTGGTATCACAAGAAACAATAGTATAAATCTTTTTTTGATATAGCGCAAATAGTATGGGAATATTAAACATATTTGGCAAAAAATCTGTAGCCGAACAAGGTTGGCGCGTCGGAGGCATGGAAGATTTCATGACCCTTATCCGTGTCTACTACCAGGCGGTTATGGCGGCCAATTTGGGTATCAACAACTTGGCGGCTTTGCCCGACCTTCGTTTGTTTAAACAGACGTTGCACGTGCCAACGGTGAACAACAAGTTGGGGTTGGGTGAGAAAAACCGCTGCAAGAAACTCCTCTCTGAAATCTATGGCATCTCCGACAATTTCTTCAAGGAAATTGATATGAGCATCAAGCGCAACTGTAAGAACCTGAATAGCGTGCAGCCTTATTTCTTTGCTTTCCAGGGATTCTCTCAGGAGCTTATGATGGTTATGGGAAACTTGATGAAATGGAAGTTCCGCGTGCCTGGCTTCATGAAAAACGCGTTGCGTACCATGACGCAGAAAACCGTGAACGATGTCTTGACGAAAGACAACTGGAAGAAAGACGATGTGCGAAAGGCCTGTATGAGTGTTCGCCAGTATCAGCAGAAGCTTGGATACAGCGGCGAATGGATGGCGGAATATGTCTATAACATCGTTATCTTGGCTAAGAAAGAGCCGAAACCAAAGGATGTTGAGGAAAAAGACGCCAAGAAATAACCCAACGATGCCTGTTGCTGCACTGCTGATACATTCAGATTCGTTGAACGGAGACGCAATCTCATCGTCAGCGTGCTCTTGTTTCAAGCGGTGCATGCAGAAATCAAACAGGAAACGAAAACATTGACAGCGCATTTGATTTGCCCACAGGGAAAGACACCTGTCAACAGCAAGAGACTACATGACAAAAGAGGAAGAAAACAACCTGCGCATATTGGAAACAAGAGTGAGGCAACTCATCTTGTCATACAAAGACCTGGAAGCTAAAAATCAAGAACTGCTTGAAAAAATGGCGCTTCAGGTGGAAGGTATGTCCAAATTGCAAGCTGAAAATGTAGCCTTGAAGAAGCAGTACGACACGCTTAAGACGGCAAAGGTGCTTGAAGTCTCCGGCGAAGATGTGCGGGATGTGCGAAAGCGTCTCAACGGCCTGGTCAAGGAAGTTGACAAGTGTATCGCCTTGTTGAATGTTTAATCTCAACGAGCGGCAAAGTTTTCATATTTATAAGGAAGTTTGTCGGTGTCAGGAAGTTTCCGGTTGTTCTAATCTTTAAAATCCAAGTAATTATGGCAGATAAAGTGTCGTCCGTCAACGACAAACTGAGCATCCAATTGATGATTGGAAAGCAGATGCATCCAATCACCATTCGTCGTGACAAGGAGGAGATTTTCCGCAAGGCTGCCAAGAATATCAACGAACGTCTTGGGCGCTATCAGGAGAGTTATCCGAATCTGAGCTATGAAAGTTGTGTTTCAATCACATTGCTTGATTTTGCCGTTGAAGCTCTTCAGGCTCAAAGCAACAACGATACCAAACCTTATGACGAGGCTGTGTCGGCGCTGACGCGTGAGATTGAAGAAGCGCTTGGATGTGAAACCGCAGGAAGTGGCCAGGAGGCAGCGGATGGCGGTGTTCAAAACAAACAGTAACCAATTTCTAAATGAGGCGTTCCAGAAATTGGCCGGCTAAAGCCTCTCATGAAAAAAGTAGGATGGGAGGGAAGCGGAAAAGTTTTTCTCGCGGCGGCCGTATTGGGAAATGCCCGAATATAAATTAACGTAATGGAATATGTATGGATTGTTGTGGCGCTGATTATAGCTGGTGCCATTGAATTCGGTGCCTTAAAATATGTCCTCAAAAGCAAGTATAAACGTGTGCTGGATGAGGCAGCAAAAGAAGCCGATGTCATCAAAGAGAAGAAGTTGTTGGAGGTCAAGGAGAAATTCTTGAACAAGAAAGCTGAGCTTGAAAAGGAAGTACAGCAGAGAAACCAAAAGATTCTTCAGGTTGAAAACAAACTCAAGCAGCGCGAAATGAGTCTTTCGCAGAAGCAGGAAGACTTGGGAAAACGCAAAGTTGAACTCGACAACACGCAGAACAAACTCAATGCTCATGCCCAGCTCTTGAAGACCAAGGAAGAGGAGTTGGAGAAGATGCAACTCAAAGAGCGCGAGAAACTGGAAGAACTTAGCGGTTTGTCGGCAGAGGAAGCCAAGAAGCGTTTGGTGGATTCTTTGAAGGATGAAGCCCGCACCAATGCCCAGTCGTATATCAACGAAATTATGGACGACGCTAAAATGACGGCCAATAAGGAAGCCAAGCGCATCGTGATTCAGACCATCCAGCGTGTTGCAACGGAAACCGCCATTGAAAACAGCGTGACAGTGTTCCATATCGACAACGACGAGGTTAAAGGCCGCATCATTGGTCGTGAAGGACGTAATATCCGTGCTTTGGAAGCAGCCACAGGCGTTGAAATTGTGGTTGACGACACGCCGGAAGCCATTGTGATTTCCGCTTTCGATCCTGTGCGTCGTGAAATCTGCCGTTTGGCGCTCCATCAGTTGATTTCAGACGGCCGCATTCACCCTGCTCGCATTGAAGAAGTCGTTGCAAAGGTGAAGAAGCAGATTGAGGAAGAAGTGATCGAGACCGGTAAGCGAACGGCCATTGACTTGGGCATTCACGGTTTGCATCCTGAGCTCATCCGCATCATTGGTAAGATGAAATACCGTTCTTCTTATGGTCAGAATCTTTTGCAGCATGCGCGTGAAACGGCCAATCTTTGTGCTGTGATGGCTGCCGAATTGGGATTGAATCCGAAGAAAGCCAAGCGTGCAGGTCTCTTGCACGACATCGGTAAGGTGCCCGATGAAGAGAGCGAATTGCCACACGCACTCTATGGTGCCAAGTTGGCTGAAAAATACAAGGAAAAACCTGAAATCTGCAATGCAATAGGTGCCCACCATGATGAAATGGAAATGACGACGCTCTTAGCGCCAATCGTTCAAGTGTGCGACGCCATCAGTGGTGCCCGTCCGGGTGCACGTCGTGAAATCGTTGAAGCTTACATCAAGCGTTTGAACGATCTTGAAAACATCGCAATGAGCTATCCTGGCGTTACGAAAACGTATGCCATCCAGGCAGGTCGCGAGTTGAGAGTGATTGTTGGTGCCGACAAGATTGACGACAAGCAGACTGAGAGCTTGAGTGGCGAAATCGCCAAGCGCATTCAGGACGAGATGACTTATCCGGGCCAGGTGAAGATTACGGTGATCCGTGAGACCCGCTCTGTTAGCTTTGCAAAGTAAAAATCTGAGGTATAAGTAGGTGTTCAGAATTAGTTTAAACTGGTTTATCCCTACATGGATAGTATAAACTAATTTTGAACACCTACTTAATAAGCTAAGGGTGCATACTATGAATGGTATGCGCCCTTAGTTGTTGTGGAAATAATCGTTACAAATTGAATGCCTGTTTATGGGAAGGAATAAATATTCAGAAAAGGAAATAAAGGAAATCGGTAAGTTGCTTCGTCTGAAAAATGCAGCCAATCGTTTCGGACAAAAGCAAATACGCCACCAGTTGCGTGTGGATTATGAGTTCAATATCGCGGATTTCAATGAGCCGGGAAAGGCTTTTGGTGAAGACGACCTTTTGAGGGCAGTTGAGCGCGGTGCCATCGTGATTTTGGACGATGCCACCATTGCAGCCATGAAGGAAAAGCGGGCGAGAGACAAAGCGAGAGATGAAGCCAAGCGGGTCGAGATGGCTGTTGAGGCAGGCGAAGAAACCTCTTGGCAGGATGCCATGAAGGAATGGGAGGCGTGGGAGGCATCCGAGGCTTCCAAATGATGCTGTTCGGCTGTTCTTCTATCGTGTGTGCCCTCTTTACTTCTGTAGTCAAATCAATATGATTTATGGTCAAAATTAAACGAAACCGTGAAACGGCCCGAAGCATGTTGCTGTGCTTCTGTCTGTTTGCCAGCGTCCTGCTGCTTGCGGGGTGTTCTGCGTTGCGTTTTGTGCCAGACGATGAAGCGATGCTGTCTTCCGTGAAAATGCAGAGCGACAGCAAGCAGATTTCGCCCGGTTCATATCGCGCATACGTTCGTCAGGAGCCAAATTCGCGTTGGTTCAGCCTGATGAAAGTTCCCCTTGGCGTCTATTGCATGCAGGGGAAAGACAGTTTGCGCCGTTTCAATCGTTTCATACGGAGAATTGGTGAGGCCCCAGTGATATATAACGAGGCAGAAACCAAAGAGTCGCTTTCGGCATTGAAAGCGGCGTTGAACAACCATGGTTTTTTGCACGCCAGCGTAGAGGCCGACACCTCCTTGGTGCGTGGAAGGCGTGTGAATTTGCGTTATAAAATCCATCCGGGATTGCGCACTTATGTCGGTGACATCCATTATGAGTTTGACGATGCGGAGGTGGAACAGGCGGTGATGAAAACCATCTCCTCTTCAAAACTCTACCGTGGTATGCCGCTCGATGCCTCTCTGCTCAATGACGAGCGTTCCCGTTTGGTGAACCTTCTGCGAGACCAAGGATATTATCACCTTCACAAGGAATTTGTTTCCTTCAGGGCCGACACGGCAGCCGATGATTACAGTGTCAATCTGACGCTGCGTGTTAAAATTCCCAATGGCATGGATTCCACGCGCGTCTATCAAAAATTCAAGATACGCAAGGTGAATATATATGAAGACGTGGCGCAAGGCGAGGAAAAAGGCGTTTCGCCATACCACGGATTAGACATCTATTATGGCGATGGCTTGAAGATGTATCGCCGTGTGTACGACAGTCACATGTATATTCGTCCCGACAGCCTGTATCGTGCCACAGATTTGCGCAACACCTACAGCAGCATCAATAGTCTTCCTTCAGTGGGCTATTCAGCCGTGCGTTTTCGGGAAGTTCCCACCGATAGTGCGCTGCTTGATTGCGATGTTAATGTCAATCTCAACATGCCCAATAGTGTCAGCGCCGAAGTCGAGGGAACAAACACATCGGGGAATTTAGGTGCGGCTTTGGTGCTCACTTATTCCAACAAAAACATATTCCGCGGTGCAGAAAGCCTGTCGTTGAAATTGCGTGGCGCATACGAGGCCATTACTGGTTTGGAAGGATACAACAATCAGAATTACCTGGAATATAGTGCAGAGGCCGCCTTGCGGTTTCCTGCATTTCTCTTTCCTGGCATTTCTGAAAAACACAGGCAGGGATTGAAAGCCAGTTCAGAACTGAATGTGATGTATGATTCCCAAAATCGTCCGGAGTTTCATCGCCGTGTGCTGACAGGCGGTTGGACATACCGTTGGTCGCCCACATTCTCCCCTCGTTGGCGCCATCGTCTGGATTTAGTGAGTCTCAATTACGTTTTCATGCCTTGGATTTCAGATACCTTCCGAAAGGAATATCTGGAGGGAGACGACCCACACTACGCCGTGTTGCGTTATAGCTATGAGAATCTCTTCATCATGAGAATGGGCTATAGCTTCACCTACAACTCCCTGAACACCTCAACGGCTATGGGTCTGTATCATACGAATGGGTATCAGATACGTTTCAACGTGGAATCTGCTGGAAATTTGCTATATGGCATGTCAAAGCTTTTGGGAGCGCAGCGGGTGTCCAGCGGGCAATATAGTATGATGAACATTGCCTATTCGCAATATGCAAAAGTGGACTTCGATTATGCCAAAAGTTTTGTGATTGACGAGCGTAATTCTATGGCCCTGCATACCGGCTTCGGCGTTGCCCTGCCTTACGGAAACTCCAGTATCTTGCCGTATGAAAAGCGTTATTTCTCGGGAGGTGCAAACAGTGTGCGTGGTTGGGGTGTCAGAGAACTTGGTCCAGGCAGCTACAAAGGAAACGATGGGAAAATTGATTTCATCAACCAGACCGGAAATCTCAAGCTCGATTTGAGCGTGGAATACCGAACGCATTTGTTTTGGAAATTTCATGGCGCCGCTTTTATCGACGCAGGAAATATTTGGAACACAAAGAACTATGCAGATCAGCCTGGCGGACAGTTTCGTTTCGACCGTTTTTACAAGCAGATAGCAGTGTCCTATGGTTTGGGCTTGCGTTTCAATCTGGACTATTTCGTGCTGCGTTTGGACGGCGGCATGAAAGCCATCAATCCAACAGTTGAAAGCGGGAAGGGGCATTACCCTGTCATACATCCCGTGTTCTCGCGTGATTTCACGTTCCATTTTGCAGTTGGACTTCCGTTCTGATAAGTAGATGTTCAGAATTAGTTTAAACTGGCTTATCCCTACATGGATAGTGTAAACTAATTTTGAACACCTACTTAACAACACAAGAAGAAAACCGAAACGGCCTCGCTGTCATTTCTCCAATAGGGGAGGAGATGACGGCGAGGCCGTTTCGGTGTTTTGATTATCAGCTTGCCTTCTTGCCATAACCTTGTAACTTCAGAAAGTTGCATCCTTTTTGAAGTCCGTCCTTCAGACGGTAGTAATGCAATTGCTATTTCAATTCATATAATTTAGAGGGGTGGGTGCGTTGTAGCGCTTCAAGCGTCAGAGGATCGTCTTCAGACAAGCGTCCAGCTTGTTTCAGCGCTTCAGAAACCGTCTGTAGGGCCAAGTCTGGCCGATTGTTTTCTTCGCTGAGATGGCATAGCCAGATGTGTCGTGCGTCAGCCGATAGGCATTCCGACAATAGTTTGGCCGTGTCAGCATTGTCCATGTGTCCAGTGCCGTTCCGTATGCGGTCTTTCAGGTGGCGCGGGTAGCGTCCGTTTTCAAGCATATATGCGTCGTAGTTTGATTCCACCACGATGTATTTCGCGTTAGAGAGGTGGTGTCGCATTGTTTCCGTCACGTGTCCAACGTCTGTCATCAAGCAAAAGGTGGTGTTGTTGACGCTGATAAAATATCCACAGTTGTCTGCACTATCGTGCGGAACCTGAAATGGGGTGATTTCAAATGGTCCTAAATCAAAAGTTTCTCCCGCAACGATGGTGTTGGCGAGAGGGGCGGGTACTTTCTTGCGTACGAAGCGGTTACGGTTCATGCCCATGTACACGTCTGCCAGGGCATAAACAGGCAGATGAAATTCAATAGAAACCGCTCCAACGGCACGCACATGGTCGGCATGGTCGTGTGTGACAAGGATTCCCTTTATGTCTCCGAACGAGAGGCCGTAGTCGCGGAAATACTTCTTGAATTTCCGTATGCCGATGCCCTCGTCAATGAGAAGCCCATATCCGTCGGCGTTTATGTAATAGCAGTTTCCGCTGCTGCCGCTTCCAAAACATATAAATTTAATCATGGTTGTTATTCAAGTCTTGAATCGCATATTTCGTTGCTTGTCCATTTGGCGGTATGTTTTTCCAATGAATGTGAGAGACAGGCAGGTTGCGAATGTGAAATGGTATGCAAAATTAATCAAATTAGTAATGCTGAAGAAATAAGTAATGGTAAAAAATAATTTGACCAATTTTGTGAAGTGTGGAGTAAGGCATAATTTCTTATGCTCTGACATTTTGCCGCTTTGGGTATTATTGCTTTTGGTAGGGCTTTGTGAGGGAGTTTGGTGTGGAGTTAGTGGGCGTATGCCGTGAATGTGAGAAAGACGACGGTTTCAAACTGCGTAGAAAGTCAAGTGCAGGTCGTGCTCTTGTGTGTTTCTTCTGATACCTCTGCATTTGAATTTTGTCACCCTCTGATTAGTTGTCTTCTATAAATAGCTGAAATAGTGGTTCTTTACTATATGTGTCTGCCATATTTTTGATAAAAAGAGATATTTTTTGCCGAAAAGTTTGGTGGAGTGAAAATAAAGTTTTAACTTTGCACTCGCAAACAAGCAACAACGGTACCCTGACCGAGTGGCTAGGTAGCGGTCTGCAAAACCGTGTACAGCAGTTCGAATCTGCTGGGTACCTCAAAAAAAGGACATTTGAGCAATCAAGTGTCCTTTTTTATTTGTACTGATAACTTGCTGGCTCGCGTTGTGAGAAGATTGTTCGGGCGGGGAGTTGGTAAGAGGTGAGGTTTGATATTCTGGAAGGCAATCTGTGTTGAACGGGAAAGAGTGGCGGTTGGTGATATTGCTGAAATGTCGCTCAAAATTATGGAGAAGCCAATCGTTTTTGTTCCAGAGAATGCTCCATCTGTGTTTCTTATGATGGAGGGTAGTGATGGCGGAATTACCATTTCAGGGCTAAGGCTTATGATTTCTGTCAGACTCCCTCTATTTGATAGCGAACCTGGGACGAGACGCAACCGAACCTGGGACGAGACGCAACCGAACCTGGGACGAGACGCAACCGCACCTGGGACGTGACACGACCGAATCTGGGACGGCGTTCGCTGGCAAGTTTGCTTGATGGATTGTCGGGTCGTCGGCAGCGTTGTTGCGATGGCTGGAAAAGCGTCTGGTTTCCTGTTGCATCTTGAAGGTAATGGCAGACTGGCGTTATTTTGCGTCGTGAAACAGTGCTGAATACAGAAAAATACAGGAATGTCAGAAGATAAATTCAATTTTATTTGGTGTAATCGGAAAAATATTATAATTTTGCATCGCGTTTGGGAAACCAAGTCGTATGCCTCTTTAGCTCAGTTGGCCAGAGCACGTGATTTGTAATCTCGGGGTCGTTGG
>OHCB01000273.1_pt1 | contig 20706 bp, 16 predicted proteins | sample 1577501 | NCBI WGS metagenome assembly OHCB01 (sample SAMEA3879582, study PRJEB24766) | human gut metagenome | biome: human-associated habitat; feature: feces | place: USA | collected 1985/1987
GTAACCCATTAGAGGCAGAGATTTTTTTGAGTCGGAATGGAATTAATGCAAATCAACAGGTTGAACTACTGTGCGAAATTCTGAGAGTATATCAAGAACATTGGGAAGAACTTCCGTCTTCTTTTGCACGAAACCTACAGCAACTTATCCGACTGATGGGGCCGAACTCACAGTATACAGCATTTCGTGAAAACGGTGAAAAAAGGCAGGAACATAGTGACATTTTACGGCAAAGTGAAAAAATTGTTCAAACATTGAGAACGGTATGCAATGTTGTTCCGGACAGGGATGCAGGATTTGCTACACTGTTAGTAACATACTCTCGTGAATATTATGGAAAAAAGTGGGAAGAAGTCTAAGCCGGAGACTTACACAGAAGAAAGTTATGAAAAGCGAATTAAAGAGTTGGAAGAGACCATTACTTTTGCAAATCGTCAACTGGAATATCTTGAACGAGGAATTGATGAAGTGCCGACAGGTATCAGAGAGAAAAAATACCTTTCGGATCAGAAAAACGGTTTGATTGTTGAAATAACTCGCTGCAATATTTGGCTGCAGAAAAATTATCGAAGATATCGCGATAAGTTTGGTAAAACCATGGGCATGTTGCCGGGATTGAATTATAGAGATATCTATGAGCAACTCTATAAGGCAATCCTTTATAGTCCAGAGAATGGCCATGTTTATAATGCACTCTTTGATGCATTTGAGGAAGTATATGAACACGGAGATCTGAATGAACAGCAAAAACTGAAATACTTAAGTGAAACAAAGCTAATTGCAGATGATTGTGCAGTTCTTGAGATTCAAAACAGGGGTGCGGATGACCACGATGAGATCCAAGAACACCTTCTCAAAATTCAAGAGTTCGCTACGGAGTACAAAGTTACAATTCGAGATGTTCAGAAAAATACAATGAAACCGGAGTTTGCACAGCTATATCATGAGATGATTGAAACGAATCAGGCAACGGCGGTTACATTTGTTTGCCAGCAAGAACTGGATGCGGCAGGTGTTACGGGAGAAAACAGGAAGCTTGGCGACTTAGAACTTACGAAAGAGCAGCGTAATACTTGCCGAAAAGTTGCAGAATTTATGCAAGAGGAACCCAATAAAACATGCATTCAGGGAAATTACTTTGCACTGAGTCTTCTCCTAAGAGCGGTATGGATGAACGCCACAGGTTACCGCCTGATGGAAAAAGAAGGACAGAAAATTCAACTCTTACCAACTCAATGGAAAGAGATAAGGCGTATCAGCGAGTTGTGCTGTGAAGCTGCGCAGAGCAACACTGTTGGAAATCGCGCACGGCCGATTTTTTCATTGATTCGAGCGCTGGCGGTATTGCAATGTACTCGCGATTTCAAAAAATGTGAGGAGATTATTCAAGGTATTGGAGTGGATCTCTTTACTAGATCTCCTAGAATGAGAGTTCCGTTTATTTATTGTGACCAGGATGGTCCAATTCATTATAATGGTATGATTGAAAAGCTGGAAGGGAGGACAGCTTGGATCCATTTGGAAACAGATGACCCTTACTTGAGTGGGATGCACAAGGTTCGTTACCGTATGGTTGGTGTAACCAGTATGAACAATCCACCCCGGGAAAACGAATATCTGCGTGGGCTGATTTTGGGAATTGGCTATAATGGATTCTCGGCATATAAAGATAATGGGCAGGAGCGGAGGTAAAAAATGGAAAATATTCTGTTTTCAAATACTCCTGCAGAAGAGTTGAATAAACTTGTCCGAACAAAAATAGCAGAGCATCTTTTTCTGATATGTCATTATGAGCCATGTGTGAATGTATTTAGTGAAGATGCAAAATTTGTGGCAGGCTGTTTGAATTTGTATAAGGCGGTAATAGACAGCAGCTGTATTATTCGTAAGCTAACGAAAAAAGGTTGGTTGAAGAATAATGAGTATCCGTGTGAAGCATCTGAAGATTTAAGGGCATGTGTTGATACGATTAAAGTATTGAGAACGGCTTGGGCGCACAATCAATCCGAAGAGACAAACGACATTGAGAAACAAAAATACGATCAATGGGTGCAGCGCCACCTAAGAAAAGAAAAACCAACAACGACGGAAGACTATGCAGTACTTCTAAAAAGCTTAGAAGAATTAGGGGGTGAGACTTATGAAATGCTCTGTAAATGCATTGAGTCTCTAGAAAAAAATCCTCAAAGGATGTATTTGATTCAAAGCTGGGAAAATGCTACATTTGAATGGTATACAAGCTCTGCAAATCAAGCGATTTTTTTAAATCAGTTATATGCTTGGTGTGCAGCAGATCCTAAATTTGAAGGACGTTCAAAGACTACATTGAAACGGGATGCGGCGAGCATGATTGAAGAATATTATACAAAAGGAGAGAAAATCAAACGATTGGAGGGTTTGCTAGAGTGCATAGGCCGGGCACCAAAGTTGGAAGATAAAATTGCTGAACTACGGGAAGAAAAAGCATTGGCTGAGAGAAAAGCTAAAAAGTACTCGAATAGCGCAAGCCCATGGTGTTTTCAAGACCTTTTGTTTAAGGAATTGGAACAAAAGCTACGCAAAACACTTGATGAGAAGAAGTGTTCAATGTTGCCGGAGGACCTATTACAGTATCAGGTTGAAGCAATTGCAAAAGGCGAAAACAGTAGTTCCTGAATTTCATACTGTTGTTCCGAACGCTCTGTAATTTTGGCACCCGCCCAGGCTGCTATCAAGAACCCCCGCAAGTAATTGCGTGAGCGCTTGAAAAAGCACAAATAAAGCAAACGAACCGCCCCGGTTTCCGTAACAGGAAGCCGGGGCGGTTTTTGTGTTGCAACGTACAGGAAAAGCAGAAAATATCTTTTACAGAAAGGACAAGCAAACTGTCCAACAGGATCGTTATAATAGACAGACAAAAGGGCATAAACGCCATCAAAGGAGAGTGCACAATGAAAAAAATATGGATGTTTCTGCTGGGCGCGGCATTTGCCGCCGAACTGTTTCTGCTTGTCTGCATGGCAAGCAGAAGTGCATCACCGCGTCAGGTAATGTACACTTTTAAGGATGATGTATGGGATGTGATCTACCGGCTGAACCGCAGATGGAATTTGTGAGAAAAGCACTTGGCTTTTTGGAGGATGGACAGACAAGCTGTCCATCTTTTTTTGTATACTGGGGTTGTGCAAAAGAGACAAAAATTTTTTTGTAATTCCGTGAAACGACAAAACTTCACACAAAGAATTGCAGCGATAGTTGTGTTGTGTTACAATGAGCAGAGAAGGAGAATGAACCGTGCGTAATAGTAGATTAGACCGTATACTCTATATCCAGCAGGTGCTGGTACAGGGCGGGGTGCTGAATAAACAGCAGACGGCTGACCGCTTCGGTGTCAGCGAGAAAACCATCCAGCGCGATCTTGATACCCTGCGCAGCTATTTTGCAGACAGCGAGCCGCGCCGGGAGATCTTATACAACTCCGCAAAGGGCGGCTATCTGCTGGATGACACGCTTTCCCGCTTCCTCACCAGCAGCGAGATTCTGGCGGTATGCAAGATTTTGCTGGAAAGCCGTTCCATGGTCAAGGAGGAAATGTTCCCCATTCTGGACAAGCTGGTGCAGGTGTGCACCCCGCTGGACCGGTTGAATCAGGTGAAAGACCTCATCAGCAATGAGCGTTTCCATTACGTTGAGCCGCAGCACGGCCGGAAGTTCGTTGAGAGCCTGTGGGACATCGGCACGGCAGTAGAAAATCACAATGTTATGGAAATTACCTACTGCCGCACCCACGATGGCGAGACCCGTGTGCGCACCATTGAGCCGGTGGGCATCCTGTTCAGTGAGTATTATTTCTATCTGGCGGCGTTCATCGAAGGCATCGACAAGGATAAGCACTTCAAGAATCCGCAGGACAACTCCCCGACGATTTACCGCATCGACCGTATCCAGAACTATAAGACCCTCGACCGACACTTTGCCCAGCGCTATACCGACCGCTTTCAGGAAGGCGAGATGCGCAAGCGCATCCAGTTTATGTACGGCGGCGAGTTGCAGACCATCCGGTTCGAGTATACCGGGCCAAGTCTGGAATCCGTTCTCGACCGACTGCCCACTGCAAAGGTCTTGCAGGTGACGGAAAAGGGCTGGATCGTGGAAGCCGAGGTGTTTGGCACGGGCATCCAGATGTGGATACGAAGTCAGGGAGACTATATAAAAATTATAAATACATAGGGAGACTATCATTATGAGCAAAATTCAGGTGGAAGTACGTTTTACAGATAAACTGGAGTCTATCCGTGTGGGTGGGCAGGATATGGAAATCCCGAATGCCATCAAGACAAAATCTGTTGAAGAATGGTTTGAACCGGCGGCTGGCCGTGTGAATTGGGATGGTCTGGGGGCTGAGATCAAGGCTATGGGTTTCAGCGATGAGAAAAATGCCGTGTACAGCTTTCAGTTCAATGGCCCGGAGGACAAAAAGCAGGAGTTTATGAAGTGTGTGCGAGACCATGGTCTGGGTGAGGAAGCGCAGCAGGAAACGCAGGAGGAAACCGAGCAGGACTATCTGCAGGATGCCAGTGATTTTCAGCAGGTTGGCAATGCCGAGATGGCGTTTCAACGCTACATGGTTGCGGCCAGTGATTACGGACACCCCGAGGCGCAGTTGGAAGTGGCACGGTGTTACCAGAACGGTGTTGGTGTAGCAAAGAATGCGGAAAATGCCGTTGTGTGGTATAAAAAAGCTGCCGAGCAGGGTAATGCCGAGGCACAGTGCGCACTGGGCGAGTGCTATTATCAGGCTCGGGGCGTTGAAAAGGACGACAAAGAGGCCCGCAGATGGTACGAAGCGGCGGCAACTCAGGGAAATGTAACAGCCCAGTATATGACCGGGCGGCTGTATGCGGAACTCTCGTACAATGAGGCGGCTGTAAAGTGGTACACCAAAGCGGCAGAGCAGGAATGCCCGGAAGCACAGTATGAGCTGGGTGTGTGCTATGAGACCGGCGACGGCGTCGGCAAGGACAAGGCAAAGGCTGTAGAGCTGTACCGCAAGGCCGCAGAGCAGGGTTATGCGGAGGCGCAGAACAAATTGGGTGTCTGCTACAGCAATGGTACCGGTGTTGCAAGAGACGATGCGCAGGCTGTGGGATGGTACCGCAAGGCTGCTGAAAACGGCAATGTAAAGGCACTGTATAATCTTGGTGAGCACTATTATTGTGGTTTAGATGAAAATAAAGCAGAAGCGGTAAAGTGGTATAAGAAAGCAGCAGAGCAGAATCATGCGTGGGCACAGTATATGCTTGGTGAGTGCTATTATTACGGCCGTGGTTTAGATGAAAATGAAGCAGAAGCGGTAAAATGGTTTAAGAAAGCAGCAGAGCAGGGGAATGCAGATGCGCAGTGTAAGCTGGGTCGCTGCTATTACTATGGTCGAGGGGTGACAGGAAACAAAGCAGAAGCGGTAAAATGGTTTAAGAAAGCAGCAGAGCAGGGAAATGCAGATGCGCAGAACAATTTAGGCGTTTGTTATCACAATGGAGAAGGCGTGGAAAAGAACAGCGCGAAAGCAGTTGAATGGTATCGTAAATCTGCGGAGAATGGTAATGCATCTGCACAGTACAATCTGGGGCTTTGTTATGAGTACGGAGATGGTGTGACGAAAGACCTTGGAAGAGCGGCAGAATGGTACCGCAAATCTGCAGAACAAGGCTATGCAGTTGCACAGTACAAGCTCGGTCGCTGTTACGATTATGGCGATGGCATAGAACATGACTGCCAAAAAGCAGTTGAGTGGTACCGAAAATCTGTAGAGCAGGGGTGTGCTATGGCGCAGTGTGACCTTGGCAACTGTTATAAGCACGGACGTGGCGTGGAAAAGAATCTCGAAAAAGCAGTGGAATGGTATCGTAAATCTGCGGAGCAGGGCTATGATCGAGGACAGTTCGCCCTGGCTGGCTGCTATGAATACGGAGAAGGTGTGCCGCAAGACAAAGAAAAAGCCCTGCAATGGTATAAAAAAGCGGCTGATCAGGGCTTTGGAGGCGCAGAGTGGGCCATTAAGAATATGCAAAGCAACGGTATAGGTCCGGCACTTGCATTCGGTGCGGCATTGGCTGTCGAAGGGGTATTAGAGAAACTAGAGCGACTCGGTGAAATCTTCAAAGGTTAATTAACGAAAAGGAGATAAAATGGAAAACGAGCTTGAAGTGCAGCAGGCGCAGCAGCTTTCCGCGCAGCGGTCGCTGAATGACCTGACGGACCAGCTGACCCTTGCAGACCATCTGGTGTATAAAAAATATCTGACGGAACTGCAGAACTATGGCATGGTGGAGCTTTCTCAGAAGATGCTGGAGGTGCAGGATCCCGCTCAGTGTATCCGAATGTTCCAGCTGAAGAAACTGACCCTGAAAAAGGGCGAGGATATGTTCCAGAAGCTTTCTACGGTGTATTATTCCAGCATGGCACAAGGCTGTAGTCTGGCAGTGATGATCGATGTGCCGGAAGGAAATGCCGGTGCCAATATCTATCTGGGCGTTCGCGAGGATCCCCTGAAACAGAGCATGAAGAGCCGCAAGCTGGAAATTTCCAGCAAGGCGCTGCAAAAGGTGCTGCTCTCCAACTTCCCCGGTTCCGATATAAAAGGCATTTCTCAGAAAGATGAAAAAGAACTGCTGGATGAAGCCTTTGGCGAAGAGCAGGAGGCGGTGGCCTCAGTGTCCTGTGTGGCAGCTCTGCGCGATAAGTCTAAAACGGAAGATAAAGCCTTTGTGCAGGGCATTGAGCGCTTTATGGATGCGATGGAAGGAGAAAAGTATACTGCGCTGTTTTTGGCAGAACCTGTTTCCAATGAAACGCAGGCGGCTATCCGCAGCGGGTATGAAAATCTGTACAGCACTCTTTCGCCCTTCCGCAAGAGTACATGGTCTTATACCGAGAACCAGAGTACTGCTGTGATGGAGAGCCTGTGCAGTGGAACTTCCCATACTATCAGCGATACTGTCAGCACGACTACAACGGACGGTACGAACCAGTCCTCTTCGGTGACGGACGGCACACAGAAAACGAAAGGGGTCAGCGGCGGTATCAACGGCGGTGTCGGCAGCAGCTTCGGTACCTCGGTCACAAAAATCTCGCCGGTGGCTGGCGGTATTGCAGGCATTCTGGGTCTGGGCGGCTTGGCAGCTTCGGCCCTGATTCCGGGCGCGGGGGCCGTCATCGGCCCGCTGCTTGGCACGGCGGGCAGGGCCATAGGAGGCATGACGCCAGCCAGAACGGCTTTCAACAGCATCGCCCGGAACATCGGAGGCTCCATGGGCGTAAACGCCTCGCGGGGTACCAGCCACTCTACCACCGAGCAGACCGGCACTTCGCACAGCACCTCCGATGGAACGTCCCATGGCATTTCAGACAGCACCAGCCAGCAGGAGAGCCACGGCACAACGGACACCCGCGGCACGGGCCGTACTCAGCAGGTGGAACTGTGCAATAAATCGGTGGAGGAACTGCTGGAACGCATTGAAAACCAGCTCAAGCGTGTAAAGGAAAGTGAAGATTATGGCTGCTATAACTGTGCAGCGTATTTCCTTTCGTCTACTCAATCCACAGCACTTTTGGCGGCCAACACTTACCGCGCATTGATGGTAGGCGAGGGCTCCTCGGTGGAGAGCGGTGCCGTCAATGTGTGGAAGAACAATGAGGCAGAAGTGGCACAGCTGCGGGAATATCTCAAGCGGTTCATGCAACCGGTCTTTGCTCGCCCGCTATGGGAGAATGCGCCGGATAGTCTGCTTTATACACCTGCAACGCTGGTCAGCGGGCGGGAACTGCCGATGCACCTTGGCTTGCCCACCCGCTCAGTGCATGGTTTGCCGATTATTGAGCACGCGGAGTTTGGCCGCAATGTGCCGGATGAGGCGATGCCGGATGAGGACAAGATGAATCTGGGCAAGATTTACCACATGGGTAAAGAGGAAGCGGCAGGACTGCTCTTGAACCGGCAGGCAATGGCTTCCCACACATTCATCACTGGCTCGACCGGCACAGGCAAATCCAATGCGGTCTACCATCTGCTGGATGAGATCACAAAGAACGGACAAACGACGTTTCTTGTGGTGGAACCGGCCAAGGGCGAATACAAGAACGTGTTCGGCAATCGTACAGATGTGCAGGTGTTTGGTACGAACCCCAGAGAAACGCCGCTGCTGCGCATGAACCCCTTTGCATTCCCTGAGAATATCCATATTCTGGAACATATTGACCGTCTGGTGGAGATATTCAACGCCTGCTGGCCGATGTATGCAGCCATGCCAGCGGTGCTGAAGGATGCTATTGAGCGCAGCTATCAGAAAGTAGGCTGGGATCTGCGCAATTCGGAGAGCGAGAAGGGAGTTTTCCCAACCTTCTTTGACCTGCTGGATATTCTGCCGGGCGTCATTGAAGAGTCGCATTATTCCAAGGATACCCAAAGCGATTATGTGGGCGCATTGTGCACCCGCGTAAAGTCTCTGACAAACGGTATTTATGGAAGTGTGCTTTGCGCAGAAGATGCGCTGACGGACGAAGCGCTGTTTGACCGCAATGTTATTGTGGATTTGAGCCGAGTGGGCTCTATGGAAACGAAATCGCTGCTGATGGGCATCTTGGTGATGAAGTTACAGGAATACCGGATGTGCAGCAGCGGGATGAACAGCAGGCTTCGCCATGTCACAGTGCTGGAAGAAGCACACAACCTGTTGCGCAAGACCTCGGCAGAGCAATCACAGGAAGGTGCAAATTTGCAGGGCAAGTCGGTGGAAATGCTGGCAAATGCCATTGCAGAAATGCGTACTTATGGTGAGGGCTTCATTATTGCGGATCAGGCACCCGGACTGCTGGATATGTCGGTCATCCGCAACACGAACACCAAAATTATTCTGCGCCTGCCGGACGAAGAGGATCGCAAGCTGGTAGGCAAGTCTGCCGCCCTGAAGGAGGCACAGATCGATGAATTGTCCAAGCTGCCGCTTGGTGTGGCTGCCGTTTACCAGAACGAGTGGCCGGAGGCGGTGCTCTGCAAGATTGAGGCGTATCCCATGCCGGAAAATGCTGTTTACCACAAGCCTTCAAAAATGCCGCATGAAATCAACGCAGAGTTTGTATTCGGACAACTGGCAGTGGGCAAAGAGCTGGAACCGCTGAGCAGTTCGGAGATGGAGCAGCTGAAGCTCTGGCTGAAACGCCATGAGACTGTGCTGAAGCCGGAGGACAGCCGCTACCTGGAACGGGTCTTTGCAGGCGGCGAACTGGATGTGGCTAAGACTCGGAAAGCTGTGTTCGATTTCTTTGGTGGGATCGGTACAGTCGTTGATTACTGTGCCGCAGCTAAAAAATCGCTCACACCCCGTAAAGAATTTCTGGAACAGCTGCAGGGACAGTACGGCCTGAAAGCTGCTGCTGCAGACTGGGTGCTAAATAGCGTGATAAGCATGGGCATGAGCCTGAACCCGGATGCAAAGGCTGTAGATAATCTAAGGACGAATTTTGAACAGCAGGGAGGTCGTGTGCTGTGAGGCGAGAAATCTCAGAAGCGAAACCGATGGAAGCAAAAACGCACATTGGGTTGGATGATGTCGTCAAACGGTCATTTGAGCGTCTACAGAAAGGCGTGATAGAAAAGGCAGAAGAAAAACTGGATGCTGCTACGGAAAAGTCATTTGCAGAGCTAGAAAAAGAGCTGGAATACAAAAATAACGATGATGGAATGCCGTACCGTATGGAGCAGGATCTTTTGTCGGATGCAGAGTATAAAAGAAACGGATATGAGTACACTACCGATCACCTTGGAAGGCTGTTTACAGCCGAGGGAGACCTGCATCTGAAAGAGCATGATGGTCGTCTGCAAATTAAAGACAGCATCCATGACATTGGAAAAGGATATGAAAAAAGTACCGATGATCGAGGTCATGCAATTGCAGATCGCTTTGATGGGGCAAACGATTTGGAAAATCTCATTCCGCAGGATTCTGGACTAAATCGGAACGAATTCAAAAATTTTGAGAATAAACTGGCACAGGAAGTGGAAGCTGGGAAAAAAGTCAATCTGAAATTGGAAATGCATTATCCGGGAGACTCCTTCCGCCCGGATGCCATTACTGCTGTGACAACGATTGACGGAAAGCAGGAAGTTAAAGTATTTCTGAACGATTAGTATTTATAAGTCCACTGCACTTTCAGGTTATTACAATCCCGGTCGATTGCACATACAATACAAGTATCACTTCACAAAACGGAGGGTACTTGTACTATGGTGGACTACGCCGACATCGGAAAACGTATTCGTGCCTGCCGCCTTGCAAAGGGCATGACGCAGGAGCAGCTGGCCAATGAGGTCGGCGTGGTAGTTACGCACATCAGCCATATCGAGACGGGCAACTCAGTGCCTAGCCTGAAAACGCTGATCGACATCATTAACGCACTGGACTGCTCCGCAGACGAGCTGCTGTGCATCGAGATCAAAAAAGCAAAGCCGGTGTTCGACAGCTGGATGACCGAACAGCTTGCAGATTGCTCCGCCGATGAGGCAAAGATCATCAAAGAAACGGTGGTCAGTCTGAAAAAATCGCTCCGAAAAGTGTACGGAAAGTCCTCTAAATACAGATATGACTAAAACTTCAAAAACTGAATGCCAGTTGGTAGGCATTGAGTGTCTGAAAGAACACCAATAAACAGAATGAACCGCCTCGGTTTCCATAGTAGGAAGCCGGGGCGGCTTTTTATACAAAAAAGAAATCGTTTTTTTTTGTAGCTTTGATGAATTGGCGCGGAGCCGTTGACAGCAGAAGGGCAGAAGCGTATCTTTGGAACAGAAGGCGGAACAGGGCCATAAATAGCAGTTTTCTTTACCTTGCAAGGACACTTTCGTTTTGATGAGGCACGCCCCGGTGTGCCGCTTTTTTCATTTGCGGAGATAAAATGCAAAAAGTACGGATTATAGTACACATTATCTGCTATGCTCGGTACACGGAAAGCACACACCGGAAAAGGAGCAAAAATGCGCTGGACGTTGAATAAAACAAGGCTTTTGGCTGGTAAAACGGACCCGGAGAATACCAGCCTGTGGCTGCCGCTCTGGATGCACCTGTGGGATACGGCGGGCATCATGGAGCGGCTGGTCCGGCAGTGGCTCCCGGAAAGTGCAAAACGGGCCATGGGCTTTGAGCGCGAGGAAGCGTTGCTCGCGCATGCCCGGTTTCTGGGCGGGATCCATGATATAGGCAAGGCTACGGTAGCCTTTCAGGCAAATATCCTGCGCACTCTGCCGGAGGCGCGGCAGCGGCTGGAAATGCTGACGCCGCTGGACTGTCCTGAACAGAACCGCCGGGAGTCGCCGCATGCCCGGGCGGGAGAGGCAATCCTGCTGTGGGATGATTGTCCCGGCGGGCTAGCCTCCATTGTGGGAGCGCATCACGGCAGGCCACAGAGCTGCGCGGCGGTCGATGACCAGTTGGAGTGCTGGGAGAGCAACTACTACCCCAAGGGACAGGAAAAGGTCTGGCAGGGCTTCTGGACAGAACTGCTCATGACTGTTTTGCAGGACTGCGGCTTTGATGATACGGCGGAACTGTACGACCTGGACCCGCAGGAGGAAGTGCTTCTGACCGGACTTCTGATCATGGCAGACTGGATCGCCAGCAATACGGAATACTTCCCCCTGATCCCGGTAGAGGAGCTGGGCAGCATGGAGGATTACCCGGCGCGGGTGGACAGGGCTTGGGAAAAGCTGGCGCTGCCCTTCCCGTGGGAGGCACAGCCGAGCATCGCAGACCCGCAGGAGTTTGCGGTGCGGTTCGGCTTTGCGCCCAATGCGGTGCAGAGGGCTGTTCTGGAAGCTGCAGATACCGCAGCGGAACCGGGCATTCTGATTTTGGAAGCACAGATGGGCGTGGGCAAAACCGAGGCGGCGCTGGCCGCTGCGGAGATCATGGCCAGCCGGTTCGGGCTGGGCGGTGTCTTTTTCGGGCTGCCCACACAGGCCACGGCAAACGGCATCTTTCCCCGGCTGCTTGGCTGGGCAGACACGCAGTCTGAGGAGACGCTGCCGCAGGCTATAAAGCTGGCGCACGGCATGGCGGAACTGAACGAGTGCTATCTGCGGCTGCAGGGGCGCGGGGTGCAGCTGGAGGAGGATGCGCAGGAAGAGCATCAGGTGCAGGTACACCAGTGGTTTCGGGGAAACAAGCAGGCACTGCTGGCAAACTTCGTGATTGGCACAGTGGATCAGCTGCTGCTGGCGGCACTTGCCCAGAAGCACGTTATGCTGCGGCATCTGGGGCTTGCGGGCAAGGTGGTCATTATTGATGAGTGCCACGCCTACGATACCTACATGAACTGCTATCTGGACCGCGCACTGGAATGGCTGGGCTGGTACAAGGTGCCGGTCATTCTGCTGTCGGCCACCCTGCCCGCCCGGCGGCGCACAGAGCTGGTCGAGGCCTACCAGCAGAAAAAGGCCGCCCCGGACGCTCCGTGGGAAACCAGCTGCGGCTATCCGCTGCTGACATGGACGGATGGCGCAGAGGTAAAGCAGACGGCCATCTCATCGGCTGCACCCGGTCAAACGGTGCAGCTGACTACGCTCACAGAGCCGGAGCTGCCCGCGCTGCTGCGCCGGAAGCTGGCCGAGGGCGGCTGCGCAGGAGTGATCGTAAACACGGTCAAAAAAGCGCAGAAGATCGCGCAGCTGCTGCGGGAAAGCCTGCCGGACAAAGAGGTGCAGCTGTTCCATGCGCAGTTTCTGATGCCGGACCGCGCGGCGCGGGAAAACCAGCTGATGGCACGCATCGGCAAGGAATCCACGCCGAAGGAACGGAATGACCTGATCGTGGTGGGCACGCAGGTGATGGAGCAGTCGCTGGACATTGATCTGGACGTTCTTGTCACAGAGCTTTGCCCCATGGATCTGCTGCTGCAGCGCATTGGGCGGCTGCACCGCCACCACCGCAGCCGCCCCGCTCCGTTGCAGCAGGCCTGCTGCGCGGTGCTGGACACCGGGGAAGATGCCTTTGACGCGGGCAGCGAGGCGGTATATGGACAGTGGCTGCTCTGGCGCACCCGGAACTTTCTGCCCCGGAGCATTCGGCTGCCGGAGGAGATCTCTCCGCTGGTGCAGCGGGTCTACGGCTGGGAGCGGGAAGCCCCCGGCGGAGCACAGGGCGAGGAAATGCGCTCCATATATGAGCAGACACAGGAGAAAAAGAAAGCACGCGCCGAGGCGTACCTTGTGCCGCAGCCGGAAACGCACCGGCTGGCGCAGCTGAACACGCTGGACGACTGGATGCAGAACGAGGGCGCCTGCTCCGACCCGGCGGCGCGGGCGGCAGTGCGGGACGGCGACCCCTCGGTAGAGGTGCTGGTAATGCAGCGTCGGGCAGACGGCAGCATCCACTTTCTGCCGTGGCAGGAGGGCGGCAGTGCCGTAGCTGCCGACAGCCCGCCCCCGCCGGAAACGGCGCTGAAGATCGCCCGGCAGAAGCTGCGGCTCCCGGCGGTGTTCGGCAAGGCGTGGAAGGTGGACGGGGTCATCCGGGAGCTGGAAGCGGACAACCGCAGCCGTCTTGCGGCGTGGCAGCTGTCGCCGCTGCTGCACGGAGAACTGATCCTGCTGCTGGATGAAAACCTGACTGCCCGGCTTGCGGGCATGGAACTTTGTTATGACCGTGAAAACGGCCTGTATTACCAAAAGGAGGAGACGGATGAAGGAAATTGAATTCAACCTGCTGACCGAACCGTGGATACGGGTGCGGCTGCGGGACAACACGGTACGGGAGGTGTCCCTGACCGAGGCACTGGTGTCGGCGCAGGATTATGCGGACCTTGCGGGCGAGATGCCCACCCAGAACGCCGCCGTGCTGCGGCTGCTGCTGGCGGTGCTGTTCACCGTGTTTTCCCGGGTGGATGTAAAGGGAGAGCCCCGCCCACTGATGCAGAGCGATGATGCACTGGAGCGCTGGAGCGCGCTGTGGCAGCTTGGGCATTTCCCGGCAGAGCCTGTCCGGGATTATCTGGAGCAGTGGAAGGACCGCTTCTGGCTGTTCCACCCGACACACCCCTTCTGGCAGGTGCCGCAGGCAAAGATCGGCACGGAATACGGCGCGGCCAAACTCAACGGTGAAATGTCGGAAAGCAGCAATAAACTCCGGCTCTTTCCGCTGTATGCGGGGCAGAGCAAGGAGCAGCTGAGCTATCCGCAGGCGGCGCGGTGGCTGCTGTGTGTGAACGGCTATGATGACACCTCTGCAAAGCCAAAAGGAAAGGGACTTCCGTCCGTAGGAGCCGGGTGGCTGGGCAAGATCGGTTTTATTCAGGCACAGGGTGATAATCTGTACGAGACCCTGATGCTGAACCTGACGCTGCTGCGCGACGGCCGGGAATGCTGGGGCGAAAGCAAGCCCTGTTGGGAACTGGAAGCACCAAAGAGCGCGGAACGGACAGAAATTTGCTGCCCGGATAACCCGGCACAGCTGCTCACCCTGCAATCCAGAAGGCTGTTGCTGCACAGGACAGGGGAGAATGTAGATGGGTTCTGTCTGCTGGGAGGAGATTTCTTCCCCAGAGAAAACGTCTTTGCCGAACAGATGACCATCTGGCGCACGATGCCAATCAAGAAAAATGAACCGGTGGTGTTTGTGCCCTGCCGTCATGACCCGGCCAAACAATTCTGGCGGGAGTTCCCGGCGGTCTTTTGTCAGGACAGCGGGCATCGCCCGGGCGTTGTATGCTGGATCGAAAAGTTGCAGGAAAAGAGATTGAAACTTCTGGATCCCCGCAGAAAGGTACATTTCCGTATCTCCGGTGTCCAATATGGCGATAAGGACTTCTTTGTAAATGATTCTTTCAGCGACAGCCTGACCTTTCAGGCAGGGATTCTGGATGAGATAGGGCGCCCATGGCAGAGCCGGATCGTCAGAGAAATCGAGCGCTGTGAACAGACAGCGGCGCTGATCGGGCGTTTTGCGCAGGAACTGGCAATTGCCGCCGGTGACCGGAATGAAAATGCAGGCGGCGCGGTTCGTGCACAGTTCTACTTTGCAGTGGACCGGCCTTTCCGGCAGTGGCTGCAGGCGATCGACCAGGAGCAGGACGACCCGGATGAGGCAGCACTGCGCTGGCAGACACGGGCGCGCAGCATCGCGGAAAAGCTGGGAAAGCAGATGGTGATGGAGGCCGGGAATGCCGCCCTGAAGGGACGCCGCATTGTGGTCGATAAGGACAAAAAGACCGAGCGCACCATCCTGTATACCGCGCCAAAGGCCTATAATCATTTCCGCACAAGGCTTTGGGAAATCTATCCCAAAACAGAACCATAAAGGGGGAATTGTATGAAAACACAGGATGTCAAACTGTATGCGGCGCAGCAGCTGCACAGGCTTCAGGCTCTGCCGGACAACCAGCGGCGGGCAGAACTGGCAAAGCTGCGGCGGGGTATCGGCCACGCACCCGGCGAGCTGCCGGAGCTGTGGGGATGCTTTTTGCTGGGAATGCCGGAAAGCTTTCAGGGCCGCAGTGCTCCCTCGGCGGCAGAGTGGGCGGTCTACCTTGCCCTGACCCTGTATGCTGTGCATCAGCAGGGGAATGACCGCCCCATGAACTGCCCCGGCAACACGCTGGGGCGTGCGGTGCGGCAGCTGGCAGAGCGGAACAGTGCCGGACAGGACTGGACCGAGGCCAGTGTGCTCCGGCGGTTCAATGCGCTGGCCACCGCAGAAGAAATTACCGAGATCAGCCACCATCTGCGGGGCATGATCCGGCTGCTGAGCGCGGCAAAGGATGGCGGCATCCCGCTGGACTATCCGCAGCTTGCGGCAGACCTGTATGAATTGCAATGCACCGACCCGCGGTATGCACAGATTCCCGCCAATGTCCGTCTGCGGTGGGGGCAGGATCTGTACCGCGACCCGAAGCCTGCACCGGAAGAGAAAGAAAAGGAGACTTGACCATGAAGAAGCGCCTGTATGTTGATTTCCACATTTTGCAGACCGTCCCGCCCAGCTGCATCAACCGGGACGATACCGGCAGCCCCAAAACAGCCGTGTACGGCGGTGTGACCCGTGCCCGGGTATCCTCACAGGCATGGAAGCACGCCATGCGTGCAGCCTTTGCGGAGAATGCTCAGCTGGACGTGGGCAAGCGCACCAAAAAGGCCGCAGAACTGGTGAAGGCGCAGATCCTTGCACTGGCCCCGGAACTGGATGCGGACAAGCTGGCAAAAAAAGCGCTGGAGAATGCGGGCATCAAGAGCGACGATAAGGGCACCAAGGCACTGTTCTTCATGAGCACTGCACAGGCAAAGGCGTTGGCAGAGCTGGCTGTGGAGGGCTCTGCGGATAAAAAGCAGTATCGGGATGCCCTGAAAGCGGCGCCCTCGATGGACATGGCGTTGTTTGGCCGCATGGTGGCAGATGACCCTTCTCTGAACTATGACGCCGCTGCGCAGGTGGCGCACAGCATCTCCACCCATGCCGTGCAGAACGAGTACGATTACTTTACCGCCGTGGATGACTGTCAGGCAGAGGACAACGCCGGTGCAGGCCATCTGGGCACGGTGGAGTACAACTCCTCCACCCTGTACCGCTATGCTACGGTGAACGTGATGGAGCTGGCCGGGCAGCTGGGTGCAGCGCAGGCAGCGGAAACGGTGCGGGCCTTTGGCGAGGCGTTCCTCTTCTCCATGCCCACCGGCAAGCAGAACACCTTTGCAAACCGCACTCTGCCGGACGCGGTATATGTGACCCTGCGGGAGGATCAGCCGGTGAACCTGTGCGGCGCATTCGAGCGTGCCGTGCCCCGCAGTGCGCAGGGTTACGCCGCACCTTCCAAGGCGGCACTGGCGCAGTATGCGCAGCAGATGTACAGCAGCTTTGCCGAGGCTCCGGCGCAAAGCTTTACCGTGGGCAGCGGGCTGGAGGTGCTGGCTCCGGCGCAGACGGCAAAGGCGATGCTGGACGCACTGGAAAAGGCTGTCCGGGATGCGCTTGCCGGAAATGAGGTGGGGTAATGGCAACGCTGTTGCTTCGGCTGGCAGCGCCTTTGCAGGCGTGGGGCGCGGACTCTAAATTTGAGACCCGCAAGACGGGCCGGGAACCCACCAAGAGCGGCGTGATCGGTCTGCTGGCGGCAGCTCTGGGGCTGCGGCGGGACGAGAGCGAAGCGCTGACCCGGCTGACCGGGCTGCGGTTCGGTGTCCGTGTGGAGCGGGAAGGGCAGCTGCTGGTGGACTACCACACGGCAAAGACGCAGGACGAAAAGACCTCTTATGTGACCTACCGCCATTATTTGCAGGATGCCGTGTTTCTGGCCGGCATTGAAAGCACCGACACCGCCCTTTTGCAGCAGCTGCAGCAGGCACTGCTGCACCCGGCGTTTCCGCTGTATCTCGGTCGCCGCTGCTGCCCGCCTACCCTGCCGCTCTGTCTGGGCGTATGCCCGGGCAGCTTGCAGGAGGTGTTGCAAGCGGAACCGCCCCTGTGCCCTGGACGGCAGAGCCGGATCCTATTGGACGCCGATCCGCTGGAGCCGGGCACGGCTCCGCAGCGGGATGTGCCGGTGAGCTTTGACCCGCATCATCGGCAATACGGCTACCGCTCGGTACGGGAACTATGGCAGAAGATGCCGGACAGCCCGGAGGCTACGGAGCACGATCCGTTCCGGGAATTGTAAAAAGGGGGCGAGAGAATGTATTTATCACGGGTAGAACTCGATCCCACCCGCCGCAGCACCATGGCTGCGCTGGCGGCACCGCAAAAACTGCATGGCGCAGTGGAAAGCGCTTTTGCAGGGGAGCGCCGCCGCAGGCTGTGGCGGTTGGATCGTCTGGGAGAGCGGCTGTATCTGCTGCTGCTCAGCGAGGACGCGCCGGAGCTGTCCGGCGTGGTGGAGCAGTTTGGCACCGGAGCGGCTGCGGAGACCCGCAGCTACGACCCGCTTTTGCAGCGGGTGGAGCCGGGCAGCTGCTGGCAGTTCCGGCTGACTGCAAACCCCACCAAAAGCTGCAAAGACACCCAAAACCCCGCAGCGCGGGGAACCGTGGCCGCACATTGCACAACACAGTACCAGAAGCAGTGGCTGTTGGAGCGCGCCGCAAAGCGCGGCTTTGCCCTGCGGGAGGAGGGATTTACCGTGACCCGGGTGCAGTGGCAGCATTTTGCCAAGCACGGCACCCGGCCGGTGACCCTGTTGGCAGTGACCTATGAGGGCGTTTTGCAGGTGACCGATGCAGAGCAGTTCCGGGCACTGCTGTGTCAGGGCATGGGGCGCGGCAAGGCCTATGGCCTTGGGCTGATGACCGTTATGCGCGCAGGAAACTGAGAGGAACGAGATGCCGGGCATGATCCTGCCGGACCTGCAGGCGCTGCCGCAGCATTTTCAGCTGGCAGAAAAAGTGGGGCATCGCGCCCTGCCGGACTGCCATTTGATACAACAGGTTTATTGCAAACTGAAGGAAACAGCGGTACAATAGCAACGGGAGGCACGGTGCTACGGGATCTTTTTAGTCTTTTCCCCGCATACGCGGGGGTGATCCTTGCGGTTCGTTTTGTACGATTAGCGTTCGCGCCTTTTCCCCGCATACGCGGGGGTGATCCCATGTGATAGTGTGGTCTTGCTGTCTGCTCTCCCTTTTCCCCGCATACGCGGGGTTGATCCTATGCATATGGCTGACTGCAAGCGTCAGGTGGCCCTTTCCCCCGCATACGCGGGGGTGATCCCACAACACAGGGGTAGAATGCCATGGTGTCGCGCTTTCCCCGCATACGCGGGGCTTACCAAAAGACCCCTCGCAAGGTTTTGCGTGAGCGCCTGAAAAAGCACCCCTAAAGCAAACGAACCGCCCCGGTTTCCGTGATGGAAGCCGGGGCGGTTTTGTATGCAGGAGGCGGGAGCAAGGGCAGTTCCTCCGACCTTGCGCTTTCTGGCGTTTCAGGGAAAAATGCGCAAACAAAAAGCAGGCAGTGTCGTGGAAAGGAGGAGGAAAGCGACACTGCCTGCTGTATAGGAACCCCTGAACATTGCGGCTTGGTCAGGAGGGATTTGGTAGTCTGTCCGCCGTTCTGGCTATTGCCTCGCATAGAAACGGGAGACAGTTTTTTATGGGCCTGCTGTGCGCCGCTGCTGCGGCCGCACCCGCAGGGAAATGTGCCTGCATGGGCTTTTGCGGGGAGAACCTTTGGGAGGTTATGGGGGATGTCCGTTCCGTTCTCCCTGAGTGCACCCTTATTATGCCAGACAATCGTGGCAATTCTTTGTGGTAAATTTGAACAGTTTGCAAATAAACGCCCTGCCTATAAAAAAGACTGCTGAAAAGTCCGCACTTCTCAGCAGTCCGAATCTGTAATTTTTTTGCGTTACACCCCAAAGAACTCCTTGGCGATGTCGGCGCTGCGTTTGGCGTCTTTGGCGTACCAGTCCGCGCCGATCTTCTCGGCGTATTCCGGGGTCAGCACGGCACCGCCCACCATGATCTTGCAGTCGAGCTTAGCGGCGTGCAGGGCGGCGATGGTCTCTTCCATGCTTTTCAGGGTGGTGGTCATCAGGGCCGAAAGACCTACCAGATGCACGTCCTTTTCCCGCACGGTGTCCACCACCGTCTCCACCGGTACGTCCCGGCCAAGGTCCAGAACCTCAAAGCCGTAGTTTTCCAGAATGACCCGGACGATGTTCTTGCCAATGTCGTGTACATCGCCCTTGACGGTGGCAAGGACGATACGCCCCTTGCTGGCGCTGCCCTCGCCCTTTTGGGCAATGGCTGTCTTGATCTCCTCAAAGGCGCTCTGGGCGGCGCTGGCAGCCTGCAGCAGCTGCGGCAGGAACAGGGTGCCTTTTTCATACTTGGCACCCACGATGTCCAAAGCGGGGATCAAGGCTTCGTCCACCACCTCCAGCGGCTGCTTTTCTGCCAGCAGGGCGCGGGTATGGGCGGCGGCGTCACCCTTCAAGCCCTTTTCCACCGCTTTCATCAGGGCGGCGTAGGGACCGGTAAGTTCTGCTTCGGCAGCACTGGCGGCAGGCGCGGCTTTTGCAGCCTGTGCCAGTGCGGTGCTGGCGGGCACACGGTCGGCAAAGCGTTCGATGTACTTTGTGCTCTGCTTGTCCCGGTTGGTCAGCACGTTGTAGGCGTACACCGCCGCCATCATCTCTTCGCTGGAGGGGTTCATGATGGCAAGGTCCAGCCCGGCGTACATGGCCATGGTCAAAAAGGTGGTGTTCAGGTAGGCGCGGCAGGGCAGACCAAAGCTGATGTTGGACACGCCCAGCACGGTGCGCACTCCCAGCTCCTTTTTGCAGGCTTCCAGCGCTTGTACCGTGGCCAGCACATCCTCCTGCTGGGCGCTGGCGGTCAGGGTAAGGCAGTCGATGTAGATATCCTCCCGGGGAATGCCCGCTGCCAGCGCTGCTTCGGTGATGCGGCGGGCAATGGCCACACGGTCTGCGGCCTTGGGCTGGATGCCTTTTTCATCGATGGCCAGACCCACGATGGCGGCACCGTACTTCTTGCACAGCGGCAGGATGGCGGCAAGCTTTTCCGGCTCACCGTTGGTGGAGTTGACGATGGGCTTGCCGTTGTACACCCGCAGACCCCGCGCCAGCGCTTCCACGTTGGAGGAGTCCAGCTGCAGGGGCAGGCTGGTCACGCTTTGCAGCGCCTTGACCACCTGCTCCATAAGCACCGGCTCATCCACGCCGGGTGCGCCCACA
>OHCB01000291.1_pt1 | contig 19762 bp, 16 predicted proteins | sample 1577501 | NCBI WGS metagenome assembly OHCB01 (sample SAMEA3879582, study PRJEB24766) | human gut metagenome | biome: human-associated habitat; feature: feces | place: USA | collected 1985/1987
TGCCGCAGAACTCTGTCTGCGTGTACTGCATAAAGCGACACGCGACATCGACCATGCAGCGGTCCTCGTCGAGCACCGTGATGACGCTGTCGCCGCGGCGCACGCCGTAGGGCTTGAGCTTTTGAAAGTGCAGGGGCAGATCGAGATGCTCCTCGACGAGAAGGCCGCCGCTCGGGCCGCCGATCTGCACCGCCTTAAACTTTTTCCCATTCGGAATGCCGCCGCCGATCCCGTAGATCGCCTCTCGGATGGTGGTCGCCTCGTCGGGAATGTCTACATAGCCGGGGTTGGCGATGTCACCCTTGAGTAAAAAAATTCTTGCCATTTCTCTCTCCGTGTTTCGTTTTTAAATTTCAAAAATCTAATAGAATATATAGCACGAAAAACTCTAACACTGCGCCTTAAAATTGTAAAGGGATGCACTGATAAATTATTTGAATAGGAGAGCGGGCTATAAGCAAAAAACGGAGGAGACCGCCTATAATAAGGCGGTCTCCTCTGTTTCTTCTTCGTCCAAAAGCTGCATGATCGACACTTCAAACGCCGTGCGTTCCTCACTGCCGCTTTCGAGCAGCTTGGTGTAGGTCCGGCTCTGCACGCGGCCCTCAAGTGCCAATCGCTCGCCGACGTCCATGCCCGCGATCTGCACGGCGGTCTGTCCCCAGGCGATGCAGGGTAAGTAGTCCGCGCGCCCGTAGTGGCGGTTGACTGCCAGAATGACATCGCATATGCTGCGGCCGAGCGGCGTGCGCCGCAGCACGGGCTTTTTGCACAGCGCGCCCGAAAGCAGGATGCGGTTAAAGTACGAGCCGTCGCCCGGCTCGATGCTCTGGGCGAACACGGTGATGACGAGCCGGTTGCCCTGCCCGCTCTTGTTGTTAAACGAGCGCAGCTGCCCGACGATGCGAAGGCTCTGTCCCTCCTCCACAGGGCAGACGCGCAGCAGTGCCTCGCTCGCCACGATGACGGGCACGTCGTTCTGGCCTGACAGGCGCTCGACCCGCAGGGGAAATTTGTCGAACCGGCGGGTATGGTTCTCGTGCGAAAAGACGGGCTCGCCTGCGGCGACGCCCCACAGCTCCACATAGTTCTGGTTGCGCTCCATATCGTACACCTCAGCACAGTTTTGTTGGTGTATCCTATGAAAAAGAACGTGGAGATATGCCGTGCCGAGCACGAGGATAAGAAGAAAGAGCCGTCTTTCGACGGCTCTTCCTTTTTGTCATTCGCGTGAGCGATAAATTACATCTTGGAGATGATCTCGACCAGCTCTTCGCCGATGCGGCCCTGAGCCTCGACGGTCGCGGAGCCGATGTGCGGCGTGCAGGAGACCATCGGGTGAGAGTAGAGCGCCTTGTTGGTGGCGGGCTCGTCGGCGTACACGTCCAGACCGGCGGCCCGGACCTTGCCGGACTCCAGAGCGGCCAGCAGGGCGGCCTCGTCCACGTTGGTGCCGCGGGAGGTGTTGATGACCACCACGCCATCCTTCATCTTGGCGATGTTCTCGGCGGAGATCAGAGCGCCGCCGTCCACAGCGGGAGCGTGGACGGAGATGAAGTCGGACTGGGCCAGCAGCTCATCCATCTCCACATAGGGGATGTCCAGCTGCTCGGAGATCACGGGCACCTGATAGATATCAAAGGCGATGACCTTCATGCCGATGGCCTTGGCCATCACGCCCAGGTGCTGGCCGATGCGGCCGAAGCCCACGATGCCCAGGGTCTTGCCCTGCAGCTCGATGCCCTTGCCATAGGCCTTCTTCTCCCACTTGCCCTCGCGCATGGTGTGACCGGCGATGGACAGATACCGGGCGCAGGCAAACATATGACCCATGGCCAGCTCGGCCACGGACTGGGAGGAAGCGCGGGGGGTGTTCTTCACGGTGATGCCGTTCTCCTCGGCATACTTCACGTCGATGTTGTCCACACCCACGCCGCCGCGGATGATCATCTTCAGCTTGCCGCCCTTGGCAGCGTCAATGTGCTCCTTGCGGACCTTGGTCTTGGAGCGGACCACGGCCACGTCGAAATCCCGCAGAGCCGCGCCCAGCTGATCGGGCTCATAGAACTGCTCCACCACCTCGTGGCCCTGCTCCCGCAGCTGCGCCATAGCGGTCTTGTCCATACCGTCAGTAACCAGAATACGCATCGTAATAATCTCCTTCCATAATACAGCTTGTTGTCGAATTTCGGGGGACGGGGGAGAACCCTGTCCTCCGGCTGGTGCAGATTTTGCGTCTTTTACTTGTGCTCGGCCTCGAACTTGGTCAAAAAGTCCACCAGGGCCTGTGCGCCCTCGATGGGCATGGCGTTGTACACGGAGGCCCGCAGACCGCCCACGGACTTGTGGCCCTTCAGGTTGTCGAACCCGGCCTCCTTGGAGGCGGCCACCACGGCGGCGTCCAGCTCCTTGTCGCCGGTGACGAAGGGGATGTTCATCAGGCTGCGGTCCTGGGGCACCACGGCGCCCTTGAACAGCTTAGAGGAATCCAGGAAGTCATAGATGACCTTGGCCTTAGCGATGTTGCGCTTCTCCATCTCCTCCAGGCCGCCAATGCTCAGCAGATACTTGAACACCTTGCCGCAGCAGTAGATGGCCCAGCAGTTGGGGGTATTGTACATGCTGTCGTTGTCGGCATGGGTCTTATACTTCATATAGATGGGGGTCTTGGGATCCAGGTCGTCCCGGATCAGGTCCTCCCGGATGATGACCACGGCCATACCGGCGGGGCCCACGTTCTTCTGCACACCGGCCCAGATCAGGCCGTAATCGGCCACGTTGCAGGGGCGGGACAGGAACATGGAGGACTGGTCGGACACCAGAATGTGGCCCTTGGTGTTGGGGAGCTTATTCCAGGTGGTGCCGTTGATGGTCTCGTTCTCGCAGATGTAGACATAGTCGGCATCCTCGGGGATGTCCAGATCGGAGCAGTCGGGGATGTAGGAGAAGTTCTTGTCGGCGGAGGAGGCAACCACCTGCACCTCGCCATACTTCTTGGCCTCGGCAATGGCCTTCTTGGACCATGCGCCGGTCTCCACATAGCAGGCCTTGCCGTTCTTCATCAGGTTCATGGCCACCATGGCAAACTGCAGGGTGCCGCCGCCCTGGATGAACAGGACCTTGTAGTTATCGGGGATGTTCATCAGCTTGCGCAGGTCGGCCTGGGCCTCGTCGGCGATCTGCTGGAACACCTTGGAGCGGTGGCTCATCTCCATGACGCACATGCCGCTGCCCCGGTAGTTCATCATCTCGTCGCGGATCTCCTCCAGAACAGGCTCCGGCATCATGGCAGGACCTGCGGAGAAATTGAAAGTACGACCGTATTTCATCTTGCTTTTCCTCCTGATTGTTGTAATAGGTGATAGCACTTGGGATCTTTTTGCTTCCATCTCATAGTATACGGCAAATGTTCTCCGGAATCAACAGGGAAAATCATAGAAAATCAGCTTCCCTGAAAATTTTTCAGCTTCTCAGAAAAAACGAGAGAAAGGGGAGAGGCGGCAGCGTCCGGTCCCGGGTTGACAGGACCGCGCGACAGTGGTATCATGACAAAGCAATCGACTTTTATTCCAGAAAGAGGTGAGCAAAGTGAGCTTAGGTGACAGTTACGGGCGAAGTATTCAATGTGCCGCTGTGTCCGGCGCTTGCTTTGCGTCGGCTCGTACAGGTAAATAAAGGCCGGATATGACAGCACATTGCCCGGCTTCACTTTCAATTAGGAACACGATGCGATTTTAATTGAAAGGCGGTAATACCATGGCAATGTTCAACGAAGACAAGAACCTCAAAAGCGGAGGCTGCGCGGATGAGATCGCGGCGCTGATAAGGGATGACCTTTCGCCGAAGATGATCCAGGAGCAGCTGGAGAACTATCATAACAGCGATATTGCCAAGTCCATGGAGCAGATGGACCGGCTTGGAAGGATGCGGCTGATCCGCTCCATTGAGCCGGACAAGCTGGCCGGTATTTTCAAGTATGTCGAGCCCCAGGAGGCGGCTGCCTTCCTGAAGGACATCGACACGGCAAGAGCTGTTTTCATTCTGGAAAAGATTGACCCGGATGCTGCGGCGGACATTCTGCGGGAACTGCCCGGCAGCGACAGGTCAGCGATGATCGGGCTGCTCAACGGAGCGCTTCGGAAAAAGATTGAGCTGCTGGTGTCGTTTGACGAGGACGAGATCGGCAGCAGAATGAGCGCCAATTTCATTTCGCTGGATTCGGAAATGACGGTGGGCCAGGCCACCCGGGCGCTTATGGACCAGGCGAAGGAAAACGATAATATCCAAATGCTCTTTGTGACGGCGGAAAACGGCTTTTTCTGCGGCACGGTGGAGCTGCGCGCTCTGCTTATTGCGGAAAAGAACGCGGCTATCGCGCCCCTTATCCAGCACAGGTTCCCGTATGTCTACTGCAGCGAGCGCACGGAGGACTGTATCGAGCGGCTGAAAAGCTACTCGGAAAGCGCCATTCCCGTGCTGGATGCCTCCAACTGCATTCTCGGCGTCATCACCCTGAGGGACCTGGTGGAAGCGGTGGACGACGAGATGAGCGACGACTATGCGAAGCTGGGCGGCCTTTCCGCGGAGGAGGATCTGCACGAGCCGCTGCGGGCAAGCCTGAAAAAGCGGATGCCCTGGCTGCTGGCGCTGCTGGTGCTGGGGATGGTTGTTTCAGGCGTTGTGGGCGCATTCGAGAAGGTCGTGTCCCGGCTGACGATCATTATGGCGTTCCAGTCGCTGATCCTGGATATGGCGGGAAATGTGGGAACGCAGTCGCTGGCTGTCACCATCCGTGTGCTGATGGACAAGGAGATTACCGCCCGGAAAAAGCTGGGCCTCGTCTGCAAGGAGATGCGGGTGGGGCTGTTCAGCGGGCTGATCCTGGGCAGCCTTTCCGTGCTGCTTGTGGGCGCTTACATCATGCTGGGCAAGGGATATCCCGCCCAATATGCGTTTGCGGTTTCGGTGTGCATCGGCGCGGCGCTTCTGCTGGCCATGTTTATCTCCAGCGCCGTGGGAACGCTGATTCCCATGTTTTTCAAGCGAATCGGGGTGGACCCTGCCGTGGCCTCCGGGCCGCTGATTACCACCGTGAACGATCTGGTGGCTGTGGTCACCTACTATGGGCTCAGCTGGCTTCTGCTTCTCCAGGTGCTTCATCTGGGCAGCTGAAGCAAAATGAAACAGGACGGGGGCTTTGCTTTTCGGGAGGCAGGCCCCTGTTTTTGCGGAAACAGGGAATGGCTGATATGCCGGATTGACACCAAACCGTAAAGATGCTATAAAGAGACTGTCGAAAAAAGCTGGCTATAAAAGGAAGAAGATTTTTTGGGGGAACGGGCGGAAAGGACGGCGGCAAGCGGTGGATAAGTGGAAAAAGACCATAATGCATATGGGAGCATACCCGGCGGCGCTGGGAAAATGGGTGCTGCTGGGCGGCATCATCGGTGTGGCCGGCGGCGTGATCGGCTCCCTGTTTCATATCGGCGTCAATTACGCCACGGCCATCCGGGGGGCCCACCCCTGGATTCTGTACCTGCTGCCGGTGGGGGGCCTTGCCATCGTGGGGCTGTATAAGCTCTGCCATCTGGAGGGGAAGGGCACCAACGCCATCATCGAGTCCGTTCACTTCGGCGAAAGCGTGCCCATTCTGCTGGTGCCGGTGATCTTTGTGTCCACGGTGATCACCCACCTGTGCGGCGGCAGCGCCGGCCGGGAGGGCGCGGCCCTGCAAATCGGCGGCGGCCTGGGCTACGAGGCCGGGAAGCTGCTGCACCTGGGGGAGAAGGACCTGCCCCTTGCCACCCTGTGCGGCATGAGCGGGGTGTTCTCCGCCCTGTTCGGCACCCCCCTGACCGCCACGGTGTTCGCCCTGGAGGTCATCAGCGTGGGCGTGCTGTATTACGCGGGCCTGGTGCCCTGCATCACCGCCGCCATGGCGGCCTTCGGCGTGTCCACCCTGATGGGGGTGGAGCCCACCCGGTTCGCGGTGGCCATGCCCCCTGTGACGCTGGAGACCATGGTGCCGGTGGTGGCCCTGGCCATTCTGTGCGCCGTGGTCAGCATCCTGTTCTGCAAGGGACTTCACTGGACGGAGCGCCTGCTGGACCGGGGGTTCAGAAGCCCCTGGGTCCGGGTGCTGGCAGGCTCCGTTCTGCTGATCGGCATGAGCCTTCTGACAAACGGCGACTACAACGGCGCGGGCATGGACGTGATCGCCCGGGCCCTGGCGGGGGAGGCCGATGGCTGGGCGTGGCTGCTGAAGATCCTGTTCACCGCCGTCACCATCGGCTGCGGCTTCAAGGGCGGCGAGGTGGTGCCGTCGTTCTTCGTGGGGGCCGCCTTCGGCTGCTTCATGGGGGGCCTGCTGGGCCTGCCCGCCGGGTTCGGCGGGGCCATCGGCCTGGTGGCGGTGTTCTGCGGGGCGGTGAACTGCCCGGTGGCCTCGGTGCTGCTGAGCGTGGAGCTGTTCGGCTCCGCCGGGGCCCCGTATTTTGCCGTGGCCTGCGCCCTGAGCTATCTCCTCTCCGGCTACTGCGGCCTGTACAGCAGCCAAACCATCCTCTATTCCAAGCTCCGTGCGGAGTTCATCAACGTCCGCACCCACGAGTGACAAAAACGTAAGCTCAGACCGGGGAAATGTAAGCCCATTCGATGGCGGCGCATTTCCCCGGCCTGCTATAATAGGCCCCGTAAAGGAGGCATCAATATGCAGATTCTGAATGTAACGGGCCTGAAAAAGGTCTATACCACCCGCTTCGGCGGCAGCCAGGTCACGGCCCTGCGGCAGGTGGATTTCTCCGTGGAGGAGGGCGAATATGTGGCCATTATGGGCGAGTCCGGCTCCGGCAAGACCACCCTGCTGAACATTCTGGCGGCGCTGGATAAGCCCACCGCCGGCCGGGTGGAGCTGGACGGGCGGGACATGGCCGCCGTCCGGGAGTCCGACGCCGCGGCCTTCCGCCGGGACAACCTGGGCTTCGTGTTCCAGGAGTTCAACCTGCTGGACACCTTCACCCTGCGGGACAACATCTACCTGCCCCTGGTGCTGGCCGGCCGGCCCTATCGGGAGCTGAAGGCCCGGCTGGACCCCATCGCCCGCCAGCTGGGCATCCTGGAGCTGCTGGACAAGTATCCCTATGAGGTGTCCGGCGGCCAGAAGCAGCGGGCCGCCGTGGCCCGGGCGCTGATCACCCATCCCCGTCTGATCCTGGCCGACGAGCCCACCGGGGCCCTGGACAGCCGCTCCACCGACGAGCTGCTGGACCTGTTCGCCCAGATCAACCGCCAGGGGCAGACCATCCTCATGGTCACCCACTCCGTCAAGGCCGCCAGCCACGCCGGGCGGGTGCTGTTCATCAAGGACGGCCAGGTGTTCCACCAGCTGTACCGCGGCCAGTGCACCGACGAGCAGCTGTATCAGAAGATCGCGGACACCCTGACCATGCTCCAGGCAGGCGGTGACCGGGCATGAAGCTGTACCGTCATCTGGCCTGGGACGGCATCCGGAAAAACAGCCGCCTCTATGTGCCGTATCTGCTGACCGGCGTGGGCGCCGTGTCGTTTTTCTACATTCTTGTGGCCCTGTCCCGGCTGCCGGAGGGAACCCTGCCCGGCAGCGGCTCCGTGCAGGTGATCCTGAATCTGGGCAGCTTTGTGCTGTGGGTGTTTTCTCTGCTGCTGCTGTTTTACACCCATTCCTTCCTGATCCGCCGCCGGAACCGGGAGTTTGCCCTGTATAACGTCCTGGGCATGGGCAAGCGGGACATCGCCCGCATTCTCTGCTGGGAGACCCTGCTCTCCGGCGGCATCTCCCTGGCCGGGGGCCTGGCCCTGGGCATCCTGCTGAGCAAGCTGGCGGAGCTGGGCCTGCTGCGGATGGTGGGCGCGGCAACGGACATGGTGTACCGGGTGTCCGCCGGGGGCCTGCTCCTGACCCTGGGGCTTTACGCCGGCATTTTCCTGCTGATCCTGATCTCATCCCTGGTGCGGGTGGGCCGCTCCACCGCCGTGCAGCTGATGCGAAGCCAGGCGGAGGGGGAGAAGCCGCCCCGGGCCAACTGGGCCCTGGCGCTGCTGGGCATCCTGCTGCTGGCCGGGGCCTATTACCTGGCCGTCACCATCCGGGAGCCGCTGGCGGCCCTGACCTGGTTCTTCGCCGCCGTGCTGATGGTCATTGCCGCCACCTATCTGCTGTTTATCTCCGGCTCCGTGACCCTGTGCCGCCTGCTGCAAAGGAACCCCCGGTTTTACTATCAGAAGCGGCACTTCGTGTCCGTTTCCTCCCTGGTATACCGCATGAAGCGCAACGGCGCAGGCCTTGCCTCCATCTGCATCCTGGGCACTATGGTGCTGGTGATGCTCTCCTCCACCACCTGCCTGTATTTCGGCGCGGAGGACTCCCTGCACACCCGCTATCCCCGGGATGAAAACATCACCGCCTACTTCCCGGACCGGGCCAGCCAGTCCGGGGACCTGACGTCTCTGCGCACCGCCGTGGCGGACGCCGTCCGCCGCAGCGGTATGTCCGCCGCCAATGTTTGGGAGTACCGCTCCGTGTCCTCGGTGATGACCATCCGGGACGGGGTGCTCTCCCCGAATGAGGGCTTCGGCAATCCCGTGGATGTGACCCTGATCCCCCTGGCGGATTACAACGCCGCCATGGGCACGGACCTGACCCTGTCCCAGGGGCAGGTGTACGTCTGCCGCAGCCGGACCGGCTATCAGGGGACCTCCCTGACCCTTCAGAACGGCCCCACCTGGCAGGTGGCGGGCCTGCTGGATAACTTTTCTCCTTCCGGCAGCGACTCCGCCAGCATCGTCACCCAGCTGTGGCTCATCGTTCCGGACCTCTCCGCCGCAGACGCCCTGGAGCAGGTGATGAACCGGGCCAATATGGGCGTGTCCCGCACCTGGTACTATGGCTTTGACCTGGACCGCCAGCTTCCCGACGCCGCGGACCCCGTGGCCGAGGCCATCCGCCGCATGGCCCAGGACGGCGGCCTGATGGAAAACGGCATGCTGGGCGTGGAGTCCCTGGCGGAAAATCGCGGAGATTTCTATGGGTCCTACGGAAGCCTGTTCTTCCTGGGCATCCTCCTCAGCGTGGGCTTCTCCCTGGCGGCGGTGCTGATCATCTATTATAAGCAGATCTCCGAGGGCTACGAGGACCAGGCCCGCTTCGACATCATGCAGAAGGTGGGCATGACCCGCCGGGACATCCGCTCCAGCATCAACAGTCAGCTGCTGCTGGTATTCTTCCTGCCGCTGCTGCTGGCGGGACTGCACCTGGCCTTTGCCTTCCCCTTTGTCCATAAGCTGCTGCTTCTGTTCAACCTCTGGAACACCCGCCTGCTGGTGGGCACCACCGCCGCCAGCTTCCTGGCCTTTGCCGTGCTGTACACCCTGGTGTACCGGATCACCTCCAACGCCTATTACCACATCGTCAGCGGGGGAGGGGAGCGGTAATGCGCCGGTTTGCCTACCGGGCGGTGCTGTGGTGCGGCGGAGCGGTGACGGTGGCCCTGGCCGCGGCCGCCGCCCTGACCGTGTCCCTCACCGACCGCCTCCTGCACAGGCTGGAGCCATAAAGCATAAAAAGAGACCGTATTCGGAAGAATACGGTCTCTTTTGAGTCTGTTATAAAAACCTCGCAGCGTTTGCCGCCCGCAGGCGGCAAATCAAATACAATCCGTTTTTTGCGGCGGCGTGTACGCCGCAAAAAACACTTTACACGGAGCGCGTGTCGAAGGGGACGACTGCGGCGGCCCGGGAGGCACGAAGCGCGGTGCAGCCTTCTCGAAAAAGCGGCCTGCCGCTTTTTCGAAAGAATTACATCCACATGGCGAAGGGCCGCAGCAGGCCGCCCAGCACTCTGTGCAGCAGGGGCCGGTGCTCCCAGTCCGCCCGGGTCACCTGCCGGGACTTTTCCATAATGCCGTCCATGTCCTCCAGCAGCGTCTCCATGGCTGGCGCGCCGTACAGCAGGGTGCCGCACTCGAAGTGCAGCTGGAAGCTGCGGTAGTCCATGTTCACGGACCCCACGAACGCCGCCTCCCGGTCCGCCAGAACGGTTTTCCCGTGCAGCAGCCCCGGCGTGAACCGATAGATCTTCACCCCGTGGTCCAGCAGCTCCCCGAAATAGCTCTCCGCCACCATGAAGGCGAATTTGTGGTCCGGGATCCCCGGCATCATCAGCCGCACGTCCACCCCGCTGCCGGCGGCCATGCACAGGGCCTTCTCCATGGACTCGTCAATGGCCAGATAGGGGGAGGTGATATACACCATGTGCTTGGCCCCGCCGATCAGCTGCAAAAACGCATCCTCGGCGGAGGACACCGGGTTGCTGTCCGGCCCGTCCACAAAGGGCTGCACAAAGCCCTGGCCCGGGGCGTCGCCGTGGGGCCGGTAATAGTCGTGCTCCTGGTGCATGGCGCCGCCCATGCGCTCCCACATATAGATGAACTCCCGGGTCAGGGTCCAGGCCCCCTGGCCCTCCAGCCGGATGCCGTCGTCCTTCCAATAGCCGAACCGCTCCATCAGGTTGGCGTATTCGTCGGCAATATTAGCCCCGCCGGTATAGGCGGTGTCCCCGTCGATGCAGGCGATCTTCCGGTGGTCCCGATAGTTGAAGTACAGCCGGTTCACATAGTGGTGCACCGGGTTGAAGATCAGCACCTCCGCCCCTATGCGCTGCAGCTCCTCCACGGCCTCCTCGGGCATGCGCATCATGCTGCCGAAGTCGTCGAACAGCACCTTGATCTCCACGCCCTGTCCGGCCTTCCGCCGGAAAATATCCATCAGCCGGTCCCACAGCTGCCCCTCGGCCATGATGTAAAACTCCATGAAAATGAAGTGCTCCGCCTGCTCCATGCGCTCCAGCAGATCCTCCAGATACGCCTCGCCGGTGGGCAGATACACGGCCCCGGTGCCGGTGTACAGGGGGAAGCCCTGCCGGTCCAGATACGCCGCCAGGCGGCCCCATTCCGGGTGCTCCCGCCGCAGGTGCTCCACCTGCAGGCGGCTGTGCTCCTGCCGGGCGTCGGACTCCCGGGGCCGGGGCAGTTTTTGCAGGTCCAGCCGCTTCTGGGGATGATCTCCGTTCCACAGCCAGTACAGGATCAGGCCCACCACCGGCACCGTCAGGATCAGCAGGGTCCAGCCCAGCTTGTACGAGCCGCCGCCGGGGCGGCTGTTGATGCGGAAGACGTAGGCCAGGGCCACCAGCTCCAGCAGGGTATAGGCGATGGCCATTCTCTGCCGCAGCAGGTCATTGAGCACCAGCACCAGCGCGATCTGGGCCAGCAGCAGCACCGCCACCAGCACCAGCCGCAGGGCCGCCGATATGCGCCGCTCGGTTTTTTGCTGTACCTTTGGTTTCTTCAACGGAAATCCTTCCTCCTTTCCCACTGCCCCCGCCGCTTACCGGCGGTGTATGGGTATCTAAGGGTGTCTGTTTTGCGGCCCGCTGAGGGCAGCGAGCTCTACAGCCTTGGCTCTCCCTCTGGGAGAGCTGTCGGCGCAGCCGACTGAGAGGGTCTGTAGGGGCGGACGACTCTGTCCGCCCTTATCTCGCCGTCACCGCTGGGACGAACGCAGAAACTCCTGCTGAATGTCCCACAGCTTCCGGGACAGGTCCACCACATACTTGTGGGGGTTGTCGAAACGCTTCACCTCGTCCCACAGGGTGTCCACCTGCTGGCGGCAATAGGCCTGGATCTCCGGCAGGGTGGGGCTGTCATACACCCGCTTGCCCTTCAGGAATACCGGCACCAGCAGCTCCCGGGCGGTGAAATTGTACACGGTTTTCTTCTTCCAGGTGGCCATGGGGTCGAAAATCTCCAGGTCCTGGGTGTCGTCCACCTGCTCGTCGTGCAGGGTAATCAGGTCGGCGATGGCCTTGCCGGTGTCCCGGCCATAGAAGCGGTACACCTTCTTGAAATGGGGAATGGTGATCTTCTCCACGTTTTCGCTGACCTTGATCTTGGGGATGATGTTTCCTTCATCGTCCTCCACCGCCGCCAGCTTGTATACGCCGCCGAACACCGGTTCGGACCGGGCGGTGATCATCCGCTCGCCCACGCCGAACATGTCGATCTGTGCCCCCTGCATAAACAGGTCCTGGATCAGATACTCGTCCAGGGAGTTGGACACGCTGATCTTGCACTCGGTCCACCCGGCGTCGTCCAGCATCTTCCGGGCCTTCCGGGTCAGGTAGGCCATGTCGCCGGAGTCCAGCCGGATGCCGCACTTGGTGATGCCCTTGGGCTTGAGCACCTCGTTGAAGGCCCGGATGGCGTTGGGAATGCCGGATTTCAGGGTGTTGTAGGTGTCCACCAGCAGGGTGGCGTTGGTGGGATAGATCTCGCAATAGGTCCTGAAGGCATCATACTCCGAGTCGAACATCTGCACCCAGGCGTGGGCCATGGTGCCTCCGGCGGGCACGCCGTACAGCTGGTCGGAGATGGTGCAGGCGGTTCCGGCACAGCCGCCGATATAGGCCGCCCGCGCGCCGGTGATGGCGGCGTCGGAGCCCTGGGCCCGGCGGGAGCCGAATTCCAGCACCGTCCGGCCTCTGGCGGCCCGGGTGATGCGGTTGGCCTTGGTGGCGATGAGGCTCTGGTGGTTCACGGTCAGCAGGGTGAAGGTCTCGATGAGCTGTGCCTCGATGGCCGGGGCCCGGACCACCACCAGCGGCTCCTTGGGGAACACCGGCGTCCCCTCCGGCACGGCGTAGATGTCGCCGGTAAACCGGAAATTGGCCAGATATTCCAGAAATTCCTCGCAGAACAGGTTCCGCCCACGGAGATACGCAATGTCCTCCGGGGTGAAGTGCAGGTCCTCGATGTAACGGATCAGCTGCTCCAGACCGGCGGCAATGGCGAAGCCGCCCTTATCCGGCACCCGGCGGAAGAACACGTCAAAATACGTGATCTTGTCCTTGAAGCCGTTTTCAAAGTATCCGTTGCCCATGGTCAGCTCGTAAAAGTCGCAGAGCATGGTCATGTTCAGCTTTTCTCCAATGTTCATCCTCAAATACCTCAAATTTTCATTATACTTGCGGGGTATCTGCTCATTATAGACCGTTTTCACGGCATATGCAACGTATTATTTTACAATCGCTTTACTTTTCCGCATGAAAATAGTGCTTGGCGCAGAATTCCCGCCGCACCTCCACCTTCCCCTCGTCCGTCAGCCAGTCCACGAAGTTGGCAAAATTCCGCTCCACGATGCTGAACTTGAACTCGTTCCGGGTGCGGACGTTTTCCCGCTGGCAGAAGGCGTAGATCCACTGGTCAAAGGACATGCCGTCCTCCAGGTCCTCCAGAAGCTCCCGGCCCTTGTCATGGATAAAGTCGATATTCCGATCGATCAGAGGGCCGATATCCGTCAGCACCTGCTTGTGGGCGATGATGTACGCCGGGCGCCGGAGATTCCGCAGGCTCTCCTTGCTCTCCAGGTCCCGGGCGATGAACATACTGGTGGGGAGCTTGGCGGCGGCGATCTGCTCCTCGTCGATCAGGCAGTCCCCCAGATAGGCAGCCCCGTCCGGGGTGACGACGCCGATGTGCCCGGCGGAGTGGCCCGGCAGCTGCAGGATGCCGAACCTGGCCCCGCAGAAGTCCAGATGCTCCGCATCGGCGGGGATGATCACGTCCGCCGGAAAGCACTCCTCCAGCAGATACTCCCGGCTTTTGCCGTAGGTCAGGGCCACATAGTTGGCCCGGTACGCATCGGGATTCACGGAGATGCCCGCCTCGATGATCTGGGCCGCCGCCTGGCAGCCGTACCGCTGCTGCAAGTACCGGACGTTTCCTGTGTGGTCAAAGTGCGCGTGGGAGCAGATGATTCCCCGCAGCCGGAACCCGTTGCCCTCAATGAGGTTCACCAGGGCGCTGCGGTCCAGTCGGGCATAGCCCGTGTCCATCAGTACAATGTCCCGCTCCGTCAGCTTATATACCGGCATCAGCGCCGTGGCCCCCACGGCCGCATAGGTCCTTCCGTATACATGCCGCAGCTCCATATCTCGTCCCCCTCCATGGTGCAATATCCCATATTATATACCCTTCGACGGAAAAAAACAACCTGGCAAAAATTTGCGTTTACCCCCTATGCAAAACCAGAAAAATAAGGTAAAATACAACCAAGTATGAATAGGGAGGATTCAGTCAATGGACGAACCGAAGTACAAACGGGTGCTGCTGAAGATCAGCGGCGAGGCTCTGGCCGGCGACAAGCACTTCGGCCTGGATTTCCAGGTCATGGGCCGGGTGGCCGACGTCATCAAGGAGTGCGTGGCCATGGGCGTCCAGGTGGGCGTGGTCATCGGCGGCGGCAACTTCTGGCGGGGCGTGAAAAACGGCGAGGGCCACATTGAGCGCACCCGTGCCGACCACATGGGCATGCTGGCCACCGCCATGAACTGCATGGCCATGGCCGACGTGCTGGAGCAGAAGGGCGTGGATGTCCGGGTCCAGACGGCGCTGGAGATCAAAGAGGTGGCGGAGCCCTACATCCGGGCCCGTGCCGTCCGGCACCTGGAAAAGGGCCGGGTGGTGATCTTCGGCTGCGGCGTGGGCTGCCCCTTCTTCTCCACGGATACCGCCGCCGTGCTCCGGGCCGCCGAGATCGGGGCTGACGTGATCCTGCTGGCCAAGAACATCGACGGGGTGTACGACTGCGACCCCGCCACCAACGCCAACGCCGTGAAGTTCGACGCCATCACCTATGACGAGGTGCTCAAGCGCCGCCTGGCCGTCATGGATTCCACCGCCACCAGCCTGTCCATGGACAACCACATTCCCGTGCTGGTGTTCGCCCTGAAGGACCCCTACAACATCGTCCGCGCCCTGCGCGGCGAAAAAATCGGAACAATTGTGAAGGAGGCATAACTCATGCTGAAAGACGAGTACAAGGTTTACGAGGAAAAAATGAAAAAGAGCATCGAATCCGTTGCCAACGACTTTGCCGCCGTGCGTGCAGGCCGTGCCAACGCCTCCGTGCTCAACCGCATCCATGTGGACTATTACGGCACCCCCACCCCCATCCAGCAGATCGCATCCGTTGGCTCCCCCGATCCCCGCACCCTGGTGATCACCCCCTGGGACGCTTCTGCCCTGAAGGCCATCGAAAAGGCCATTCTGGAGTCTGACCTGGGCATCAATCCCCAGAACGACGGCAAGGCCATCCGCCTGAGCTTCCCCCAGCTGACCGAGGAGCGCCGCAAGGACCTGGTCAAGCAGATCCGCAAGTATACCGAGGGCGGCAAGGTGGCCGTGCGCAACATCCGCCGCGACGCCATGGAGAATTTCAAGAAGCAGCAGAAGGCCTCCGAGATCACCGAGGACGAGCTGAAGATGGCGGAAAAGGACCTGCAGAAGCTGACCGACGACAGCTGCAAGGAGCTGGATAAGCTCCTGGAAAACAAGGAAAAGGAGCTCCTGTCTGTCTGATGGGCCTGTTTTCCAAAAAGATCCATCATCACGGGGCGGGGCAGGTGGACATGAGCCGCCTGCCCCGCCACATCGCTATTATTATGGACGGCAACGGTCGTTGGGCGAAGCAGCGCGGCCTGCCTCGCACTGCCGGACATAAAGTAGGGGCCGAGACCTTCCGCAAGATCGCCACCTATTGCAAGGATCTGGGGGTGGAATACCTGACGGTGTACGCCTTCTCTACGGAGAACTGGAAGCGTCCCGCCGACGAGGTGGGGGTCATCATGGGCCTCCTGAAGCAATATATGCTGGAGGCCATCGACTCTATGGAGCGCGATCAGATCCGCCTGCGCTTTCTGGGGGACCTGTCCGCCATCTCACCGGAGCTTCAGGCCCTGGTGGACCGCACCAATGAAATTTCCAGCCATATCCACGGCTTTCAGGCCAACGTCTGCCTGAACTACGGCGGCCGGGACGAGATTCTCCACGCCGCCCGCCGCTTCGCCCGGGACTGCACCGACGGTACCGCTGATCCGGACAGCCTCACCGAGGCGGGCTTCTCCGACTATCTCTACTCTGCCGGCATCCCGGACCCGGAGCTCATCATCCGCACCAGCGGCGAGGAGCGCCTGTCCGGCTTTCTGCTGTGGCAGTGCGCCTATTCGGAGTTTTACTTCTGCGATACCCTGTGGCCGGACTTCGACAGCCGGGCCCTGGACCAAGCCATCATCGCCTACCAGAGCCGCGACCGGCGGTTCGGCGGCGTGAAATAGAGAGGATACAAACATGAAACAGAGGATATTGGTGGCTGTGGTGGGCATTCCCGCCCTGCTTGCCGTGCTGTGCGTGGCTCCCGCCTGGGCCACGGCCCTGCTGCTGGCGGCCCTGTCCGTCATTGCGGCCCACGAGCTGCTGACGGCGGTGTCCGGCCCGGACAAGGCCCGGCGCTGGACGGTGCTGCCCGCCCTGTGCGCCGTGCTGCTGCTGGGGCGGCAGGTATTTTCCTGGCCGGGCTTGGAGTGGCTGCTGCTGGCGGCGGCTTTGACCCTGCCCCTGTCCGGGGTGCTGACCTATGGAAAGCCTCAGGCCCTGACCTTTACCGACGTCTGCGCCATGGCCGTGGCGGGCTTTGCCATCCCCTGGGCCTTCTCGGGGCTGTACGGCCTGCGGATGCTGGAGGGGGGATACCTTCTGGTGCTGACGCCCTTGGTGGCGGCCTTCTGCAGCGATGCCCTGGCCCTGTTCACCGGCATGGCCCTGGGCCGTCATAAGCTGGCCCCCCTGGTCAGCCCCCACAAAACCGTGGAGGGCGCGGCAGGCGGCCTGGTGGGCGGCATGGCCGGTATGGCCATTTTCTGCCTGGTGTACCGGGCCATCACCGGCGTGAACCTGGGCCTGCCCCTGTGCGTGGCCCTGGGCCTGCTGGGGGCGCTGCTGGGGGAGCTGGGGGACCTGAGCTTCTCCGCCGTGAAGCGCCAGTATGGCATCAAGGACTATGGCCGTCTGCTGCCGGGTCACGGCGGCGTGCTGGACCGGTTCGACAGCGTGCTTTTTGCCGCCCCGGTGCTGTGCGCCCTGCTGCGGGCGTTGGCGGCATAAACGGCATAAGGAGAATCGCAACATGACAAAAACCATTTCCCTGCTGGGCTCCACCGGCTCCATCGGCCGCCAGACCCTGCAGGTGGCCCGGGAGCTGGGCCTTTCCGTGGCGGCCCTGACCGCCAACCGCCAGGTGGACCTGCTGGAGCAGCAGGCCCGGGAGTTTCACCCCGCCCTGGCGGTGCTGTACGATCGGGACGCCGCCCGGGAGCTGCGCCTGCGCCTGTCGGACACGGACATCCGGGTGGAGGCGGGGCCGGAGGGCCTGCTGCTGGCGGCTCAGCTGCCCCAGGCCGACACCGTGGTCACCGCCGTTATGGGCAGCGTGGGCCTGGAGCCCACCCTGGCCGCCATCCGGCAAAAAAAACGCATCGCCCTGGCCAATAAGGAGACCCTGGTCTGCGCCGGGGAGCTGGTCATGGCCGAAGCGGAGCGCTGCGGCGCGGACATCGTCCCCGTGGACTCCGAGCACAGCGCCATTTTCCAGAGTCTCCAGGGCTGCCGGGACCGCAATGAGGTCCGGCGGCTGCTGCTGACCTGCTCCGGCGGTCCCTTCTTCGGCCGCACCTATCAGCAGCTGGAGTCCGTCACCCCCGCCGATGCCCTGAAGCATCCCAACTGGTCCATGGGTGCAAAAATCACCATCGACTCTGCTACCCTGATGAACAAGGGCCTGGAGGTCATCGAGGCCATGCGGCTGTACCGGCTGCCGGTGGAAAAGGTGGACGTGGTGATCCACCGCCAGAGCATCGTCCACTCCCTGGTGGAGTACCGGGACGGGGCCATGATCGCCCAGCTGGGCACCCCGGATATGAAGCTGCCCATCCGCTATGCCTTCACCTGGCCCCGCCGGGCCCCCAGCCCGGACCGGCCCCTGGACCTGCTGACCTGCGGCGACCTGACCTTCCGGGCCCCGGACACGGAGGCCTTCCCCTGCCTGCGCATCGCCCGCCAGTGCGCCAGAACCGGCGGCACCGCCTGCGCCATCATGAACGGCGCCAACGAGACGGCGGTGGCCCTGTTCCTGCAGGAGCGCATCGGCTTCAACGACATTCCCCGCCTGGTGGAGTCCGCTCTTGACCGGGTGCAGGTGAAATATGCCCCGGACCTTCCGGATATACTGGAAGCAGACAGACAGGCGCGAGCCGCTGTACTGCAAACGGTAGGAGACATGGTATGATCTATATTATCGCAGCGATCCTGATTTTCGGCGTCCTCATCGCCGTCCACGAGCTGGGCCACTTCCTGGCGGCCAAGGCCTGTGGCGTGCGGGTCAACGAATTTTCCATCGGCATGGGCCCCGCCCTGCTGAAAAAAACCAAGGGCGACACCCAGTATTCCCTGCGCCTGCTGCCCATCGGCGGCTTCTGCGCCATGGAGGGCGAGGAGGAGGACTCCGACGACCCCGCCGCCCTGAATAACCAGGGCTTCTGGCAGAAGTTGCTGATCTTCGCCGCCGGGGCCCTGATGAACTTCCTGGCGGGGCTTATCATCATCCTGGTGCTGTACGCCGGGGTCAAGGCCGTTAACGTCCCGGTGATCCACGGCTTCGCCGACGGCTGCCCGCTGGAATCCGCCTCCGGCCTTCAGGTGGGCGACCGCATCCTGTCCATCGATGGGGAGCGCATCTACACCTTCAGCGACGTGTCCCTGCTGCTGGGCCGCAACAAAACCGGGGATTTTGACCTGGTCCTCCGCCGGGACGGCCAGAAGCTCCGGCTGGAGAACTTCCACATGGAGCGGGGCGAGTATCTGGACCAGTCCGGCGAAAAGTTCACCGGCTTCGGCCTGTATTTCGGGGCGGAGGAGCTGACCTTCGGCGGGCGGCTGAAATACTGTTGGAACCAGGCGGTGGACTTTGTCCGCCTGGTGCGCCTGAGCCTCCAGATGCTCATCACCGGCGAGGCGGGCTTTTCCGATATGAGCGGCCCCGTGGGCATCGTCTCCACCATCACCACCGTGGGCGAGCAGTCCGAAAGCGCCGCGGCCGCCGCCGCCAACATCGCCTACCTGGCGGCCCTCATCGCCGTGAACCTGGCGGTGATGAACCTGCTGCCCCTGCCCGCCCTGGACGGCGGCAAGATCTTCTTCCTGGTGGTCAACGCCCTGTGTATGCTCACCATCCGCAAACAGATCCCCGCCAAATTTGAAAATTACGTCCACCTGGCCGGCTTCATCCTGCTGATGGGCCTGATGCTGGTCATCACCTTCCAGGACGTTCTGAAGCTGTTCCACTGAATCCCCTTTGCCTCAAAAGGGCGCCGCCCTTTTGAGGCAAATTATGCCATTTATCACACAATTACAGGAGGATAACACCATGAGCAAACAGATCCATGTGGGCGCCGTGGCCGTGGGCGGCGGCGCGCCGGTCAGCATCCAGTCCATGTGCAATACCCCCACCCAGGACGTGGAGCGCACCGTGTCCCAGATCCTCCGTCTGGAGCAGGCCGGGTGCCAGATCATCCGGGTGGCCGTGCCGGATATGGACGCCGCCCGGGCCATCGGCCCCATCCGCCGCCGCATCCACATCCCCCTGGTGGCGGATATCCACTTTGACTATCGCCTGGCCCTGGAGTGCGTCCGCCAGGGGGTGGACAAGATCCGCATCAACCCCGGCAACATCGGCTCCGCGGAAAAGGTCCGGGCCGTGGCCGACGCCTGCCGGGACCGGGGCATCCCCATCCGCATCGGCGTCAACGGCGGCAGTCTGGAAAAGCACATTCTGGCCC
>OHCB01000295.1_pt1 | contig 19655 bp, 16 predicted proteins | sample 1577501 | NCBI WGS metagenome assembly OHCB01 (sample SAMEA3879582, study PRJEB24766) | human gut metagenome | biome: human-associated habitat; feature: feces | place: USA | collected 1985/1987
TCACCGTAGGTGACAAAAGGGGGAATCTGGCGCGGGAGCGCCTGAGAGGGCGAGGCAAAACCCTGACGGCTTTGCCTGAGAGGGCAAAAAAAAGTGGGTCAGAAGCGCCCACAGGCGTTTCTGACCCACAAATAGAACGATATTTTTGTTTTACAGCTGGCAGGCGGTATCGTAACCGGTACGGATGGCGTTGGAGATATCCGCAGCCTTGCCGGCGGCATCGCCGATGGAATACACCGGGATACCGGCAGCTTCCAGCGCAGCAGCGTCAAATGCGTTGGAGCGTGCGCCCATGGCCAGCACGATGTAATCGCAGGGGATGGTCACCTCTGCGCCGTCCTTGTTCTCGCAGACGACGGCGTCCATGCGGAACTCCTTGACCTTGTGGCTGGGGTACTGCTCCACGCCGTAGGTCTTGTAGTTTTCCAGCAGGGTGGGCAGAATGGTGGTGCTCTCGCCTGCGGCGATCTTGTCCATCATCTCGATAACGGACACCTTGCAGCCGCGGGCAGCCAGATACTCTGCGGTCTCGCAGCCTACCATGCCGCCGCCGATGACAGCCACCGTGCCGTACACCTGCTGCTCACCGGCCAGAACCTTCCACGCGTCGGCAACGTTCACGCTGTCGATGCCGGGGATGCGGGGTGCGGCGCTGTGTGCGCCCACAGCGTTGATGACAGCCTCGAAGCCGGCATCCTTCAGCTGCTCTGCGGTGCGGGTCTGACCCATGCACAGGTGCACACCGGCGTTGCAGACCGCGTGGATCAGGTCCTGTGCGGCGCGGCGCATCTCCTCCTTGCGGGGAGGCACGCAGGCAATGTTCAGCTGACCGCCCAGAGTGGTGGTCTTTTCAAACAGGGTCACGTCATGGCCGCGCAGCGCTGCCACACGGGCTGCTTCCAGACCGGCAGGGCCGCCGCCGAGGACGGCGATCTTCTTTTTCTGCGCTGCGGGCTGGATGCTGCGGGTGTTCTCGTAGCCGTTCTCCGCGTTCAGCACGCAGGAGAGGAACTGGCGGTTCTGGATGGCATCGGTGCAGCCCTTGTTGCAGCTGATGCAGCGGCGGATATCGCAGGCCTTCCCGGCAGCGATCTTGGTGCCCCAGTCGGGGTCTGCCAGCAGCGGGCGACCCATGGCAACTATGTCGGCCATGCCGCTCTCGATGACACGCGCAGCCATGTCGGCGTCTACGATACGACCCACGGCGCTGACCGGCACATTGACGGCTTTTTTGATGTCCCCGGCGATCTTGACGAAGAAGCCGTAGGGCTGTACGCCCATGGGAGGAATGGTGTCGGCCATGTTGCCGGTGTGGTTGGCCTGGGCAACGTGGAACATATCCACGCCGTCCTCTACCAGCCACTGGGCAAACTGCACGGCGTCGGCTTCGTCAATGCCGCCCTTGCCGCGCTGCGGAGTGACGATGGACAGCTTGTAGTCGATGACCATATCCGGCACAGCCTTGCGGATGGCGCGGGTCAGCATACGGGCAAAGCGGACGCGGTTCTCCAGACTGCCGCCGAACTTATCGGTGCGGTGGTTCATGCGGGTGGAGCACAGGCAGCCGTTCAGGCGGTCGCCGTGGATCTGGATGACGTCCACACCGGCCTTCTGGGCACGCACTGCGCAGGCGCACATCTTATCGATGATGGACATCAGCATCTCCTCGCTGGCCTCATCGGTAAAGAACATCATGTCGTGATGCAGGCGCTGACGCATCTCGTCAAACTTCTTCTGCATAAACAGGCTGTTGATGGCGTCCACATCGTACTCCGGGTGGAAGATCTGGACGCCCAGCTTGGTGCCGTAGGCGTGCACGCTGTCGGCCAGTGCCTTGAAGGCAGGGATCTGGCTGTCGTCAAACAGCTTGGGGGTGGGAGAAAAGCTGTTGATGGGTGCCACATCGCCCATAACGATGTAGCCCACGCCGCCCTTTGCCAAACGGGTGTAGAAGCCCATGTCCTGCTCGCTGATCATGCCGTTTTTCTCGTAGCCGGTGGTCAGCGGGGGGAACATGATGCGGTTTTTAAAGGTCTGTCCGCCCACCTCGATGGGCTGCAGAATTACGTTTTCCATACAAAAGCCTCCTTGCAGATACGCTTTGCTTTACAGATTTGCTTTGATGAATGCTGCGGTCTTTTTCTCCACGGTGGCACGGGCTGCCAGCGTAGCAAAGTTGTGGCCGCCGCCCGCAATGGTGTCCACCTCGGGTGCGGTGTACACCTGTGCGTAACGGCTGCAGGTGCCCTCGTCCACCAGACGGTCATCGTCGGCGCGCAGCAGCAGCACCGGGCCGTTGTAGCCCTTGGCCTCGGTAAAGGGATCGGGGTGCTTGGCCATCTCGTAGTTAAAGGCCATCTTGTAGCACAGACCCTCCATGTCGGTGTAGTCCTTGCCGGTCTGCACAACGCCGTCGGCACGCTGTGCGCAGCCGAACCACATCCCGGCGCCCGGGCACAGCAGGATCAGGCCGTGGGGCTGGATGACCGGTGCGCAGGAAGCGGCAATGTAGCCGCCCATGCTCTGGCCGGAGAGGAACAGCTTTTCGCTGTCCACATAGGGCTGCTCAGCTGCCCATGCAAAGATATCCTGTGCATCGGTGTGCAGGCCGTCGAAGCTCATATCCTCGAACTCGCCGTCGCTCTCGCCGTTGCCGTAGAAATCGAACCGGGCGCTGCCGATGCCCTGCGCTGCCAGAGCGCGGGACAGGTGGGTGTACATGGACTTGTAGCCGCTGCAGCTGCCGGCAAAGCCGTGCAGATGCACCACAAAGGGTACCTTGCCCTCGGTGTCGGGCAGGGTCACGATGCCGCGCAGGGTGTGACCATTGCGGTTTTTAAACTGAACCTGTAAGATTTTCATGGTTTACTTGCTCTCCTTTGCGGCGCGGCGAGCCTTCAGCTCGGTCAGCATCTCGGCAGTCTTCTGCTTGGTCAGGGGGTAGACGAAGAACAGGATGGCAACTGCAATGCCGTAGCCCAGGAAGTAGACGCCGGTGTAGCTCTTCCAGATAGCGTTCACAACGCCTGCGGTCTGCACAGCGCCAGCGGTGACGTTGTAGCCGATGGCACCCAGCACAAAGCTGGACAGGCTGCCGGAAATGGCGCTTGCAAGCTTGCGGAAGAAGGAGTAGGTGGAGTAGACGATGCCCTCGTTGCGCTCGCCGGTCTGCAGCTCGTGGTAGTCGATGGCGTCGTTGACCATAGCCCAGATCAGCACCTGCATGCCGGAAGCGCCCAGATAGCAGATACCGTTGATGACGATGAAGGCCACAGGGTTGTGGACGGGGAAGAAGAACAGGATGCCGAACACGATGGCGGCAAAGCCAGCGCCCATGCAGCACCACTCCTTCTTGCCGAACTTGTTGGCCAGAGGCTGGGTGATGGCAAAGGACAGCACAGCGTACAGAACGCTCAGCATACCGGAGACAGCCTGAATTTTAACGTTGCCGAAGAAGTCCTTATACAGGTAGGTGTTCAGACCGTTGACCACGGAAGCACCGATCATGCCGGTCAGGCTGAAGAACATAACGCCCAGCAGAGCCTTATTGTGAGAGATCTCCTTGAGCACGTGCAGGTAGTTCAGCTTTTCGCCCTGCGGACGCTCGGGCACTTCCACGCGCTCCTTGCACCACACGCAGGTGATCTGCAGGCACAGCAGGCCCAGCATAGCGCAGATGCAGGCCAGCATCAGGAAGCGGCCAGCCACGGGCTTGTTGTCCACATACAGGAACAGGGGGCCGATCATGACCATGACGGTCATGAAGATGGTGCCGCCAAGGCTGCGGTAGCGGGACAGTGCGGTGCGCTGGCTGACATCATCGGTCATCACGCTGGACAGGGTGCCGAAGGGCACGTTGACGCAGGTGTACAGCGCCTCGTACAGAACGTAGGTGACGAACATGTAGGCCAGACGCAGGCCGTAGTTGATATTGCCCACATTGACAAAGCCAAGGATGCACAGCACTGCCATGGGGAAGGAGAAGGCGCGGATCCAAGGGATGAACTTGCCGCCCTTGGTGGCCTTGCGGGAGTCCACGATCGCGCCGATGATGGGGTCGTTCACGGCGTCCCAGATCTTGGTGACCAGCAGCAGGATACCCACGTGGAAGGGGTTGACCTGCAGGATCAGGGTGTAGAAGATCGACAGATACATGGCGCGGTACTGCTCGGTGAAGCAGCAGCCCAGATCGCCCAGCGTATAGCCGATCTTATCCTTCATAGAGAAGGGTCGGACGGTCTTTTTCTGGTCCATTGTGTTTTATCCTCCTTAAAAACAGTGAAACCACGAGACTTTTCGCACAAGTCTCTTTTCTACGCTTTGCATTATACGTTAAATTTCCATCAATACATATCCAAAAAATGATTGAAAACTATCGTAAATTGATGTATTATGCAATTATAACAGTTGTACTTTTCTGTTGTGTACAACAAACTGTCGCACATGACAGTTTTACGGAGGGATTTTTGGTGAACTATACAGTCAAGCGTTATTTTTTTGAGCAGAGCGCCGTCCGGGAATTTTATTCCGGCGCGTATTATGATTTGTTTCTGGTCATGCGGGGCAGCGGCGTGTTCCGGTGCAGCGAGGTGGTACTGCCCGCACAGCAGCAGAATCTCATCATCTTCAAGCCCGGTCAGGGCGGCAGACTGGAATACGCCGGTGCTTACGGCCCGCTGGAACTTATTCGGGTGCAGCTGTCTCCCCAGACGCTGGCGCAGCTTTCGGACGCAGACACCGACCTTGAAAAAAGCTTCAACGTGGTGCCCTTCCGGCAGGTGGCTGTGCGCCCGGACAGCCAGATCTATATGCTGCTGAAAAACCTTGCCCGGAAGCTGCTGATGCTCCCGCAGGAGCGCACCCAGTTCGGTGCAGCGGTGTTCGAGCACGGTATTCTGCAAATGTTTGTGGTGCTGGCGCTGCGTGCCTGCATCCATGCGGAGTTCCACACCGCATCGGTCAGCCGCCACCACCTGATGCTGGACGAGGTGTTTTTGTTTATTCAGGCGCACCTTACCGAGGAACTGACGCTGGAGCGGCTGGAAAAGGAGTTTTTCGTTTCCCGGGAACATATTGCCCGGGAATTTAAACGCCAGACCGGGCAGACGGTGCACCGCTATATCGTAAAGGCGCGCTTGGACCGCTGCTGCACCCTCATTGAGCAGGGGCTGCCCATCACCGAGGTGTACAAGACCAGCGGCTTTGGCGGTTACAACCACTTTTTCCGCGCCTTTAAAAAGGAGTACGGCATGACCCCCAAGGAGTACTTCCACACCACCCGGCAGGACGCCCGGGGATGAATTTTGCAAAAACTGCACTGTCCGCGCCTGTGAAAAAAGCCGCCCGGGAAGATCTGCAGATCCTCCCGGGCGGCTTGCTTATCCTATTTTTTTCTTTTACTTGCGGCGGGTGAGGCAGTTCAGCGCCATCACAACCAGCACGAGAAAGCCGATGACCAGCAGGATACCGGTCATGCCGATGAGCATCATGGGCAGGGTGGTCATCCAGGAAGAAAGATGAAGCATAAAGGCACCTCCGTTAAGCCATCAGGGAAAGGATCAGTCCGCCGGCAAGGACGGATGCGATCTGCCCGGAAACGTTGACGCTGATGGAATACATCAGCAGGAAATTCTGGTTGTCCTCGGCCAGACCCATCTTGTTGACCACGCGTCCGCTCATGGGGAAGGCCGAAATGCCTGCCGCGCCGATCATGGGGTTCAGCTTTTTGCCCTCGGGCAGGAACAGGTTCACCAGCTTGGCGAACAGCACGCCGCCAGCGGTATCAAAGATAAAGGCTACAAGACCCAGCGCCATGATAAGCAAAGTGTCCGGCCGGACAAACTTGTCGGCGGTCATCTGCCCGGCTACGGTCAGACCCAGCAGCAGGGTGATGAGGTTTGCCAGTACGTTCTGGGCGGTCTCGCTCAGAGAGTTCAGCACCCCGCATTCCCGCAGCAGGTTGCCGAACATCAAAAAGCCCACCAGCGCCACGCTGGCCGGGGCTACCAGACCGGCGACCACCGTGACCACAACAGGGAACAGAATCTTGGTCAGCTGGGTGACATTGCCTTTTTCGTAGGGCATACGGATGCGGCGCTCCTTCTGGGTGGTCAGCAGACGGATGACCGGCGGCTGCACGATGGGCACCAGCGCCATGTAGCTGTAAGCTGCCACCATAATAGCGCCCAGATACTGGGATTTCAGGGTGTTTGCCACAAAAATGGCGGTGGGGCCGTCCGCTGCGCCGATGACCGCAATGGACGCGGCGTCCTTCATATCAAAGAAGAACCCGGCCAGAAACAGGGTGAAAAAGATGCCGAACTGTGCCGCTGCGCCAAACAGCATGAGCCACGGCTTTTCCAGCAGCGGGCCAAAATCGATCATGGCACCGATGCCGATGAACAGCAGCAGCGGGAACAGCTCGTTGGACATCCCTGCCTCGAACAGGGCAGAGATGGGGCCAACGGTGTCTCCCTGCGTGATGGCACCGGATGCGGGAAGATTGACCAGAATGGCACCGAACCCCATGGGCAGCAGCAGACTGGGCTCCATCTTTTTGACGATGGCAAGGTAAATGAGCAGGGCACCGATGCCCCACATGACCACCATCTGCCATGTCAGCGCCCCGAAGTTTGAAAAGAGCGCGGCGAATGTGTTCCAGAAATTCATATTGTTTTTCTGCCTCCTTTTGTTTTGATGCTGCGGCAAGAAAAAAAGAGACCCTTGCCACAGCGTAAGATCTGTGACAAAAGTCTCAAGCGAACACATGACATCGGGCATTGCTGCCGTGATGACGCTGCCATGCAGCGGCCTGCCGGAAAAAAGCCTTGACCGGCGGGCTGCCCTTTACTCCCCTTTATCATTTTTATTGATACCAGAAACTGCCGCTTCTGTCAAGGGGGAAAATGCGGTTTTTCGCAAAAATTCAACCGTTTAAATCGTCAGTCCACCACCGGTACATCCAGCCCGAACTCCTGCGGGCGGAAGCGGGGACAGACGTTCTCGGTGATGCAGATGACCGAAGCGGCAAGACGGCTGCCGATCTCGCAGGATTCTGCCAGCGTTTTGCCGTAGGTCAGGCCGATGACCGTGCCGGCAAAGAAGGCGTCCCCCGCGCCGGTGGTGTCCATAACGTCCACCTTTTTGGCGGGTACGATGCCGCAGTCACCGTCCGCACAGGCGTATACCGCGCCCTGCCCGCCCATGGTCACCACCATGCTGGGAATGTTGGCGCTGCGCACGTTGCCCGTGAGCACCCGGCACATCTCGTCCGGGGAGAGGTGGTCGTAGTCATCCGAGAACAGCAGCCCGGCCTCCTGCTGGTTGCAGATGAAACAATCGATCTGCTGCAAAAAATCCCGCCGCTCCATGGCAATGCTCATGTTGGAGACCACGGCAAACACCTTTTTGCCGTACTTTTTGGCGTAGCGCAGGGTCTGCTTTACCGTTTCTTTTTCGAGGTCCAGCTCCAGTGCAATGGAATCGCAGTCTGCAAAGATCTCATCGCCCTGCTCCTGCAGCAGGCCGGTCAGCGGGGTGGTGTCCGGTCGCTTGGAGATGGCGGCGTGCACATCGCCGTCGTTGTCAAAAATGGCCAGCCATGTGCCCATGCCGTCCGGCTTTTTCTGGATAAAGCGGGTGTTGACCTTGTGCCTTGCCAGCTTGTCGATGACATCCTGTCCCATGCCGGTGTCATCCACCAGACCCACAAAGGTGGGGCGCAGCTCCACGTTGGCGATATCCTCCACCACGTTGCGGCTCACACCGCCGTGTACCTGCTCAATGCGTCCGGCGTTGCGCCCGCCGGGGATATAGGTGGAAAGGGGATAGCCCTTGATATCCACAAAAACAGCTCCGATGACTACGATGCCCATAAACGATAAACCTTTCTGACTTCAGTTGATTTTACCTGTATTATACAGGAAGCAGACAAAAGATGCTATCCCTTTGCCGTTTTTTGCGGAAAAATATCTCTCGGTCACGCCCCCTTTCCGTGAAAAAGGGCTTCCGAAAAGTCCGCAGACTTTTCGGAAGCCCAAATAAAAAATAATTCTTCCTCTTACATCGCTGTGCGGGCGGTGCGCACCAGATACTCCATGGCCTGCACCGGGTACTGCCCGGCGGCGGTCTCGCCGGTGAGCATCAGGCTGGATGCGCCGTCCAGTACGGCGTTGTAGATGTCGCTCACCTCGGCGCGGGTGGGTACAGCCCGGGTGTGCATGCTGTCCAGCATCTGGGTCACCACCATAAAGGGCACCCCGGCTGCCCGGCAGGCAGCAGAAAGCTGCTTCTGGCAGCGGGGCAGCTCCCACAGGGGCATGGCGTTGCCAAGGTCGCCCCGGGCAATGACCACCTCGTCCACCAGCGGCAAAAACTCCGGCAGCGCCTGCACGCCCGCAAGGTTTTCAATTTTGGCAAGAATTTTCAGTTGCGGTGCACCGGCCTCTGCCAGCGCCTGCCGCAGGTTGCGGATATCCGCAGCGCCGCGCACAAAGGGCAGCATGACCCCGGTAACGCCGCAATCGGCGGCGATGGCAAGGTTCTCCTTGTCCTCGGTGGTCAGGGTGGGCATCTGGATGTCCGCCCCCGGTGCTGCCAGACTTTTGCGGCTTTGCAGCACTCCGCCCCGCACTACGGTGCACACGAGTGCTTCCGGCTCTGCGGTGTCCACCCGCGCCAGCAGCTTGCCGTCATCCAGCAGCAACTCCTGCCCGGGCTGCACACCCTGCACCAGCGCGGCAGGGCAGGGGATGCCCTGCGCGCCCAGACGCACGGTCTGCCCGGCGGTCAGGGACAGCGGCTGCGGCAGACGGCCGATGCGTAATTCCGGCCCTTGCAAATCAATGAGCAGCTTTTTGACCCCGGCTTTATGCAGCATCACCAGCCAGTCCTTGTGCGCTGCCAGCGGCCCGTGAGAAAGGTTCATGCGGATGCCGGTCATGCCGGCTTCCACCATCTGCTGCAAAAGCTTTACATCGGCACAGGCAGGGCCGATGGTTCCGTAAAAATCCATAATTCCTCCTGCAATTCACGTTTTCTTTCTATTGTAGCATGACCGCGCTGCAAAAGATAGCCCGGCGGCGCACAAAAAAACACCGGAAGCTGATGCAAAGCCTCCGGTGTCTTTTTATGATGCCTTATGGGGTTTACTGCTACACTTTGCACCGCCTGCGTTCAGTACAAAGCTTACAGCTCCCTCTATTTTTAAAGGTTGTACTTAGTTTACAGCATTTCAGGCATTTCGTCAAGGGCATTTTCCAGCTTTTGCCGGCAAAAACCGGAATATCACAACATTATCACAACTGCAGCTGGTGGTAGCACGCGCCCTCCATGGTCTTCCAGCAGGCGGTGCTTCCCTCCAAGGTCATGTAGCTGTGGGCGGTGCTTTCCTTGGGCAGGCTTACAGAGCCGGGGTTCAGGTAAAGGCTCCCCTGCCCGAAGTTTGTCCATGCGGGCACATGGGTGTGGCCGTGGAGCAAAATATCCCCCGGGGCAAGGGGCGGCAGATGGTTTAGGTTGAACACATGGCCGTGGGTAACGTAGACCAGCCGCTGCCCCACCGGCAGCACGGCGTAATCCGCCAGCACCGGGAAATTGAGCACCATCTGGTCTACCTCGGCGTCGCAGTTGCCGCGCACACACAGCAGCTTGGGCGCAAGGCTGTTCAGCAGCGGAATCACCTTTTTGGGGGCGTAATCCCGGGGCAGGTCGTTGCGGGGGCCGTGGTAGAGCAGGTCTCCCAGAAACAGCAGGCGGTCGGCCTGCTCCCGTTCAAAGGCCTGCTGCAGCTGCTGCGCATAATAATAGGAGCCGTGCAGGTCTGATGCGATCATCCATTTCATATATAATGCCCTCCCTCAGAGCCGGTTTGCCTTATTGTAGCGCCTGCTGTAAAAATGGTCAAGTGACCACAAAAGTCATACTTTTACGCCAAAACCCCTTGACACGCCGCTGAGGATGTGGTATTCTGCTGGAGTTGCAGCCCGCAAATGCGCAGGCTGCATATCGCGGACAGCTGCCGCGATCATAAAAACCGTGTGGATTTTTACAGCAACATTGCTACTTTTCGCCACACAATGACCTCACAAGGGTCATTGTGTGGCTTTTTTGTGCGCCGGAAACCGGCTGCAGGCCGGTGCTGCGCCTTCCACGCTTTGAACTTTTACAGATAGCAGGTGAAATTTTTCAATGAACGAAACTTTTATGAAGGAGAAGCCGGTGCTGCCGCTGCTGCTCTCGATGGCACTGCCCAACGTGGTCTCCATGCTGGTGAACAGCCTCTACAACATCGTGGACAGCCTGTTTGTGGCGCGCATCAGCGAGGACGCCATGACCGCTTTAAGTCTGGTGTTCCCTATCCAGAACTTTTCCAACGCCATTGCCATCGGCTTTGGCATCGGCATCAACGCCATGATCGCGCTGTATCTGGGCGCGGGCGACCGCGAAAAGGCCGAGACGGCCGCAACCCACGGCTTTGTGCTCAGCCTTGTGCACGGCGTGGTGATGATGGTGGTCAGCATCGCCATCATGCCCGGCTTTCTGCGCCGCTTTACGCAGGACGAGACGCTGATCGCCGCCGGCATCACCTACTCTACCATTGTGTTCCTGTTTTTGGTCGTGAACATGGTCTCGCTGGCCTTTGAAAAGATCTTTCAGGCGGTGGGCCGCATGAAGGTGTCCATGGTCGCCCTCATCACCGGCTGCGTGTGCAATATTTTGCTGGACCCGGTGCTCATCTTCGGGCTTGGGCCGGTGCCTGCCATGGGCATTGCAGGCGCGGCACTGGCTACCGGCATCGGTCAGGTGCTCAGCGTGGTGGTCTACCTTGTGGTCTACCTGCGCACCGAGCTGCCGGTGCGGCTGCGCCGCAGCTGTCTGCGCCCGGACGCGGCGCTGGACGGCAGACTGTACGCCATCGGCGTTCCGGCCATCCTGAATCTGGCGCTGCCCTCGCTGCTGGTCACCTTCCTTAACGGATTGCTGGCGGCCTTTTCTCAGAGCTATGTGGTGGTGCTGGGCATCTATTATAAATTGCAGACCTTTTTGTACCTGCCTGCCAACGGCTTCGTGCAGGGCATGCGTCCCCTTATCGGCTATAACTACGGTGCGCGGGAGCACGCCCGGGTGAAAAAGCTGTTCCAGCTGACCCTGCTCATGAGCGCTACCATCATGGCGGCGGGCACGGTGATCTGTCAGGTTGCTTCCGGGCAGCTGATGGGACTGTTCACCCAGAACCCCGAAACCATCGCCGCCGGGCAGACCGCGCTGCGCATCATCAGCATCGGCTTTGTCATCTCGGCAGTCTCCACCACCGCCTCCGGTGCGCTGGAGGGTCTGGGCAAAGGTGCAGAATCGCTGGTCATCGCGCTGTGCCGGTACGTTGTTTTCATCATGCCGCTGGCTGCACTGCTGTGTAACTGGCTGGGCGCAGACGGCGCATGGCACGCCTTCTGGCTTACCGAGGTGCTGGCGGCAGTGGTCTCCGGTATCGTCTACCGCCGGGCGGTCACACATAAAAAATAAGAATTTCTGATAGGGGCGTTTCATAACGTCCCTATTTTTCATTGACACTACGGGAAAAGTACGGTAAAATAATTTTCGTGTTTTGACAAAAACTGTCAGTGCGCAAGATATTACAGAGGATGTGGAAGTATATGATCGAGACCATTGCCGCCGTCAATCAGGCGGTGAACAGCTTTATCTGGGGCATCCCCGCCATGGTGTGCATCATTGGCGTGGGGCTGCTGCTCAGTGTCCGCACGGGCTTTTTGCAGATCCGCAAATTCCCTTATGCCATCCGAACCACCGTGGGCCGGATGTTCCGCAAGCGGGATGCCTCGGACGGTGCCATGACCCCCTTTCAGGCGGTGTGCACTGCGCTGGCGGGCACAGTGGGCACCGGCAACATTGCCGGTGTGGCGGGTGCTATTGCCATCGGCGGCCCGGGTGCCGTGTTCTGGATGTGGTGCTCTGCGCTGCTGGGGATGTGCACCAAGTTTGCCGAGGTGACGCTGGCCGTGCATTTCCGGGAGCGCAGCGATACCGGCGAGTGGGTGGGCGGCCCGATGTACTATATTAAAAACGGCCTTGGCCGCCGCTGGCAGTTTCTGGCCGTGCTGTACGCGCTGTTCGGCGTGCTGACCGTGTTCGGCACCGGCAACGCAACGCAGGTGAATACCATCGTGGCAGCAGTGGATACCGCCCTGCTGGAATACGGGCTGGTGGGCGGCAGCTTTCTGCCAACCCTCAACCTCATCGTGGGCATCCTTGTGGCGGTGCTGGTGGCGCTGGTGCTGCTGGGTGGTATCAAGCGCATTGGCAGCGTAAGCGAGAAGCTGGTGCCCTTTATGGCACTGTTCTACATTGTGCTGTCGGTGGGCGTGGTGGTGCTCAACTTCTCCCGCCTGCCCTATGTGCTGGAATCCATCGTGGCGGGTGCGTTCAACCCTGCTGCTTTTACCGGCGGCACCATCGGCAGTTTGTTCGTCAGTATGCAAAAGGGCGTTTCCCGCGGCATCTTTTCTAACGAGGCCGGTCTTGGCACCGGTTCTATCGCCCATGCCTGCGCCGACACCAAAAAGCCGGTCAAGCAGGGCATGTTCGGTATTTTTGAGGTGTTTGCCGATACCATCGTCATCTGCACCCTGACCGCGCTGGTCATCCTGTGCAGCGGCACCCAGGTCAGCTACGGCGCAGCGGCGGGTGCTGAGCTGACCATCTCCGGCTTTACCACCACCTACGGCGGCTGGGCGTCTATCTTTACTGCCGTGGCGCTGTGCTGCTTTGCCTTTTCCACCATCATCGGCTGGGGTCTGTACGGCTCCCGTTTTCTGGTGTTCCTGTGCAAGAGCAACAAAGTGGCGCGCCCCTTCTTTGTGGTGTATGCTCTGGTAGCCATTCTGGGCGCTACCATGGACCTTGGTCTGTTGTGGAGCATCGCCGATACCTTCAATGGCCTGATGAGCATCCCCAACCTCATTGCATTGCTGCTGCTTTCCGGCACGGTGGTGCAGCTGACCCGCGCCTTTTTTGAATCGGAAGGGTGAACGGCAGCTCTGCCCATAGTGGACAGAAACGCCGGAACGCGGTATACTGAGAAAAAACAACGGTGGCTATGCACCACAGGAGGTTCTAACGTGGAAAACTTTAACGAACTGCTGCAAAAGTATGCAGATTTTATCGTCCGGGTGGGTGTGAACCCGCAGCCGGGGCAGACCCTGATCATCAACTGCCCGCTGGAGGGTGCCCCGCTGGCACGGCTGTGCGTGCGCAGCGCCTACGAGGCCGGTGCGCGGGACGTGCAGGTGAACTGGCAGGATGACGCCGTTACCCGCATCCGCATGGAGCTGGGCAGCGAGGACGCCCTGACCGATCACAAGGGCTGGCAGCTGCGCCGCTATCTGGACTACGCCGAGAGCGAGGGCGGTGTGTGCGTGCTGCACCTCATCGCGGACGACCCGGAACTGTTTGCCGGGCTGGACGGTGCCAAGATCAGTCGCGTGAACAGCGCGAACCGCAGCTTTATGCAGCCGTGGCGGGAGTACACCATGAACGACCGGGTGCAGTGGTCCATCGCCGCCTTGCCCGCAGAGCCGTGGGCAAAGAAGATGTTCCCGGAGCTGGACACTGCCGCCGCCATTGAGGCACAGTGGAAGCTGATCTTTGATACCTGCCGTGTGACCGGCGGCGATCCGGTAGGGGAGTGGCAGAAGCATCTGGACCGCCTGAACGAGCTGGGCGCAAAGATGAACGCCCTGGATCTGGAAAGCGTGCATTTTGAAAGCGCCAACGGCACCGACCTGACCGTGGGTCTGGCCGAGCAGGCGGTGTGGGAGAGCGCCGGCAGCAAAAACGAGAAGGGTGTGCCCTTCCTGCCCAACATCCCCACCGAGGAGGTGTTCACCGCGCCCCATAAGGATAAGGTGGACGGCATCGTTTACGGCACAAAGCCTTACGTCTTTAACGGTCAGCTCATCAAGAATTTCCACGTTACCTTCAAGGATGGCAAGGTGGTGGAGCACGGCGCAGACGAGGGCGCAGACCTGCTGGGCCAGCTGCTGGACACCGACGAGGGCGCACGCCACATCGGCGAGGTGGCGTTGGTGCCCGCCTCCAGCCCCATCAACCGCAGCGGCAAGCTGTTCTACAATACTCTGTTTGACGAGAACGCTGCCTGCCACATCGCCTTTGGCGACAGCTACCCCGGCACCACCGTGGGCGGCACCGGCCTTTCCAAGGAGGAGCTGACAGCCCGCGGCATGAACCACTCCTCCCTGCACGAGGACGTGATGATCGGTGCAGAGGACAGCCGCATCACCGGTAAATGCCGCGATGGCCGCACTGTGCCGCTGTTTGAAAACGGCGTCTGGGTGCTGTAAAAAGCCCCAAAGGGTGCGCAACGGCAAAAAAATTGCGAAAATGCTTGCATAAATCGCAAGAGTATGCTATATTCTAGTAGTACGATATAGTTTAACCTGAAACGTGGGCCGCAAGGTCCGCGTTTCTTGTTTGTTTGGAGGTTTTTTATGGCGAAGCAGTCTGGCGGCAACACCGCGCAGAGAGTGGAAGCGCTTGTCCGTCCCACGGTGGAAGGCATGGGTCTGCGCCTGTGGGATGTGGTTTTTGAGAAGGAAGGACCGGACTGGTATCTTCGCATCCTCATCGACCGGGACGGCACCATGGATACCGACACCTGTGCAGAGGTGTCCCACGCACTGGACCCCATTCTGGATGAGGCAGACCCCATCGACCAGAGCTATTATCTGGAGGTGGGCAGCCCCGGCCTTGGCCGCAAGCTGACCCGCCCGGAGCACTACGAGGCGCTCAAGGGCCAGAAGGTGCGGGCAAAGCTCATCCGCCCCAACGCTGACGGCGTGCGGGAGCTGTCCGGCATCCTGACCGGCCGCGAGGGCAGCACCGTGACGCTGGAGACCGAAAACGGCCCCGTGACCTTTGAGGTGAACGCAGCCTCCGGCGTGCAGCTGTGCGACGACGAGGATCTGTTCAACTGAGAAGAACCGTCTCTGATGGAGAAAAGAGAACAAAATATATAGGAGGAACCCGAAAAATGACAGCAGCGAATAAGGATTTTTTTGAAGCGCTCTCCATGCTGGAGCATGAGCGCGGCATCACCGCAGAGTACCTGATCGAAAAGATCAAGGCGGCTATCATCATTGCCGTCAAGAAGAACTATGAGGTCGAGGAGGATCACATCCGGGTGGATATCGACCCCGACACCGGCCGCTTTGATGTGGCACTGATCCAGGATATCGTGGCAGACGAGGACTGGTACGACGAGCACGCCGAGATCGGTGTGACCGAGGCACGCAAGATCCGCAGCAGCTACGAGGTGGGCGACCGCATCATCACCCCGCTCAAGACCCGCGATTTTGGCCGTATTGCCGCCCAGACCGCAAAGCACGTCATCCGTCAGGGCATCCGCGAGGCCGAGCGCAGCCAGCAGCTGAGCGAGATCCAGTCCCGCGCACATGACATCGTGCAGGCCACCGTTACCCGCGTGGATACCGAGAAGGGCATCGTAGCGCTGGATCTGGGCAAGGGCGGCGAGGCTGTTCTGCCCCGCAACGAGCAGGTGCCCGGCGAGGTGTACACCGAGGGCGAGACCCTGCAGGTCTACATCGTGGACGTGGTCAGCACCGAGCGCGGCCCCCGCGTGATGATCAGCCGCACCCATCCCGGCCTTGTCAAGCGCCTGTTTGAGCTGGAAGTGCCCGAGATCTTTGACGGCACTGTGGAGGTAAAGGCCATCAGCCGCGAGGCCGGTGCCCGCACCAAGATGGCTGTCTGGTCCAAGGACCCCAACGTCAACCCCGTTTCTGCCTGCATCGGCGAGCACGGCGCCCGCGTGGCCGCTGTTGTGGAAAAGCTGGGCGGCGAGAAGATCGATATCGTCAAGTGGAGCGAGGATATCTCGGAGTTCATCTCCGCAGCCCTGAGCCCCGCCAAGGTGGTCAAGGTGGAGCTGCTGCCCGGCGAGACCCGCTCCTGCCGCGTCACCGTGCCTGACCAGCAGCTGAGCCTTGCCATTGGCAACAAGGGTCAGAACGCCCGCCTGTGCGCACGCCTGACCGGCTACAACATTGATATCCGTCCCGAGAGCGGCTACTACGGCGAGGACGAGGAGCCCAAGAAGGACGCAGCAGACGCTGAATAAGCCCGGCACCATCTGCCGAAGGAGGGAAACCGGATGGCACAAAAAAAGATCCCTGCCCGCCAGTGCATCGGCTGCATGACCAGCCGCCCCAAAAAGGAGCTGGTGCGCGTGGTGCGCGCACCCAGCGGGGAGATCAGCATTGATCTGGTAGGCAAAAAGCCGGGGCGTGGCGCATATCTCTGCCCGGACCCGGACTGCCTGACTAAGGCAAAAAAGAAAAAGGCGCTGGAACGCTGCTTTGAGCAGCCGGTTCCCGCCGAGGTATACGACGCGCTGGCTGTACAGCTGGCCGCAGCCGCAAAGGAGGCAGCAGCCGATGGCAAAAAAGAATAACGCCCCCGCAAAACCCAAGCTGCCCCCGGAGGAGGCACTGTACCAGGCCGTGAGCCTGTGCCGCAAGGCCGGTGCGCTGACCATGGGCTTTGATGCCGTAGAGGAAGCCTGCGTCAAAAGCAAGGCATGGCTGGTGATGACCGCATCGGACATCAGCCCTAAGACTTTGCAGCGTTTGAACTACGCCGTGGGGGACTTGGTGGACGTGTTCACCATGCCGCTGACGCAGGATAAGCTGGCCGATATCAGCCACAAGCCCGTGGCTGTTTACGCGGTGACCGACCGCAACCTCGCAAAGCTCTGCTTCGACCGCCTGTCGGACTGCGGAGCAATCAAAAATGAGGAGGATATGAGCGAATGATCGTAAAATATAAAGTGAGTGACTTTGCAAAGGATCTGAACCTTTCTGCAAAGAAGGTACTGGACGAACTGGCCGCTATGGGCAGCACCGGCAAGAAGAACAGCTCCAATCTGGAGGAGAACGAGCTGAACTACCTGCTGGAAAAGTTCAGCAAGGATAACAGCGTGGCAAATCTGGACGAGTTTTTGAACAGCGCCAAGGCTCCCAAGGAGGAGCCCAAGGCTGAGAAGAAGGCCGAGAAGAAGGCTGAAAAGAAGCCCGAGGCTCCCAAGGCTGACAAAAAGCCCCAGCAGCCCGCCGCAAAGGCCGAGCAGCCCAAGGTAAACAATAATAATAACAATAACGGCAAGCACGGCGACAAGAAGCCCGAGCAGCATAAGAAGCGCGAGGAAAAGACCGTTTCCTTCAGCGAACTGGCACGTGAGACCGGCGCAAAGGCTACCGCAGCCCCCGCACAGGCAGTTTCTGTCCGCCGCGAGGACAATCAGGTCACCGTGGATACCCGCACTGTGGATATGAACGTGGATCGCTTCGATGCCCGTTACGATGATCTGGCCTCTACCAAGAACACCGAGAACCGCCGCAAGCCCACCCCGCAGGGCAACAAGCAGAAGTTCACCCAGCGCGGTCAGCGCCAGCGCCAGCAGTTCCAGAAGGGCAAGCGCGAGACCGAGTTCGAGCGTCTGCAGCGCATCCAGCTGGAAAAGGCACGCAATGCCCAGCTGAAGGTACTGATCCCCGATGAGATCACCGTGGGCGAGCTGGCTACCCGCCTGAAGCAGCAGGCCGGTAAGGTCATTGCCAAGTTCATGCAGATGGGCGAGATGCACGCCATCAACGACGTGATCGATTTCGACACCGCAGCTCTGCTGGCAGAGGAGTTCCACGCAAAGGTCGAGCACGAGGTGCATGTGACCATCGAGGAGCGCCTGTTCACGCAGGAAGAGGATTCGCAGGAGGATCTGGTGGAGCGTCCCCCGGTGGTCTGCGTTATGGGCCACGTTGACCACGGCAAGACCAGTATTCTGGATGCTATCCGCAAGACCAACGTCACCGCAGGCGAGGCCGGCGGCATCACGCAGGCCATCGGTGCATATCAGGTCAAGGTCAACGACAGCCTCATCACCTTCTTGGATACCCCGGGCCACGAGGCATTCACCTCCATGCGTGCCCGCGGTGCCAACATGACCGATATCGCCGTTCTGGTGGTTGCTGCCGATGACGGCATCATGCCCCAGACCATCGAGTCCATCAACCACGCCAAGGCTGCAAATGTCAAGCTCATCGTGGCAATGAACAAGATGGATAAGCCCACCGCAAACCCCGAGCGCGTGATGGAAGGCCTGACCAAGTACGGCATCATCACCGAGGACTGGGGCGGCGATGTGGCCTGCATCCCGGTGTCTGCCCTGACCGGCATGGGCATCAACGACCTGCTGGAGCGCATTGCTCTGGAAGCTGAGGTCATGGAGCTGAAGGCAAACCCCAACCGCCGCGCCAAGGGTGCGGTCGTCGAGGCCCGTCTGGACAAGGGCCAGGGCCCCATCGCCACCATTCTGGTGCAGAACGGCACCCTGCACTCCGGCGACGTCATCATTGCCGGTACCGCTGTGGGCCGCGTGCGCACCATGCGCAGCGACAAGGGCCAGTTGCTGAGCGATGCCGGCCCCTCCACCCCTGTGGAGATCACCGGCCTGACCGCAGTGCCGGAAGCAGGCGACCTGTTCGAGGCTGTTGAGGACGAGCGTCTGGCCCGTGAGCTGGCAGAGCAGCGCATTGCCGCTGCCAAGGAGAAGCAGTTCTCCTCCTTCCAGAAGGTCACGCTGGATAACCTGTTCAGCCAGATGGCACAGAACGACATGAAGGAGCTGGCCATCGTGGTCAAGGCCGATGTGCAGGGCTCTGCCGAGGCTGTGAAGCAGAGTCTGGAGAAAATCTCCAACGATGAGGTGCGCGTGCGCGTCATCCACGCCGGTGTCGGCGCCATCAGCAAGTCCGACGTGGATCTGGCCGATGCCTCCAACGCCATCATCATCGGCTTCAACGTCCGCCCGGACAACGTGGCCAAGGAAGAAGCCGCTGCCACCAAGGTGGAAATGCGTATGTACCGCGTCATTTACGACGCCATCAACGATGTCACCGACGCTATGAAGGGTATGCTGGCACCCAAGTTCCGCGAGGTCTCTCTGGGCGAACTGCAGGTGCGTCAGGTGTACAAGATCTCCAACGTGGGCACCGTTGCAGGCTGCCGCGTGACCAGCGGCAAGATCACCCGCGACAGCAAGGTGCGTGTTGTCCGTGACGGCATCGTCATCACGGAGGACGAGATCGCATCTCTGAAGCGCTTCAAGGATGATGCCAAGGAAGTGGCCGAGGGCTACGAGTGCGGCGTTACGCTGGCAAAGTTTGCCGATGTCAAGGAAGGCGACGTTTACGAGGCCTTCAAGATGGAAGAATATCGGGACTAAGGAACGGATTAAACCTCTCCGTCATTGCTTCGCAATGCCACCTCCCCTAGTAGGGGAGGCCTTGGCAGCCGGGTGAAGCCTCATCTTTATGCCAAAGGCACCCCCATTAGGGGAGCTGTCGAGCGCAAGCGAGACTGAGGGGTTTTGTTTTAGAGGAGAAGCTATGTCTCAGAAAAATATGGGTCGTCTTGCCCAGGATATGAAGCGTGAGGTCATTGCCATCATCGGACGGCTGAAGGACCCCCGCCTGGAGGGCGGTCTGCTGACCGTCACCCGTCTGGATGTGACACCTGACCTGGATGTTGCAAAGGTCTATGTG
>OHCB01000373.1_pt1 | contig 17324 bp, 10 predicted proteins | sample 1577501 | NCBI WGS metagenome assembly OHCB01 (sample SAMEA3879582, study PRJEB24766) | human gut metagenome | biome: human-associated habitat; feature: feces | place: USA | collected 1985/1987
GGGTCCGGTGTCGAAGGAGATTCTGGTGAAGCTCTGCGACGAGGCGGAGCTTCCTGTCAAGTACTATTCGTTCACGAAGGCGGTTCTTACCTGGAACGGGCGCAGTGCGGAAACCTATGTCTCCCGCTCGGGCTACACGGGCTCGTTCGGCTACGAAATCCTCTGCAAAACGGAAGACACCGTCTGGCTGTGGGATACGCTTTTAGAGGCAGGTAAAGACTTCGGCCTCATCCCCTGCGGCCTCGGCGCGCGCGACACGCTGCGCTTAGAGGCTTCGATGCCGCTCTACGGCCACGAGATGAACGACGAGATCACGCCGAAGATGGCGGGACTTCCGTGCAAGCTCACGGGCAAGGACTTCATCGGCCGCGACGCGCTTGTCGCGCTCGGCGCGCCGAAAATGAAGCGCATTGGCATGAAGGTCGTCGGCCGCGGCATCGTGCGCGAGCACTGCGACCTCTACACGATGGACGGAGAAAAGATCGGCTGGGCATCCTCCGGCACGTTCGCGCCCTATATCGGCTGCGGCGTTGCGATGGGCTATATCCCCGCCCAAGATATCGAGATCGGCAAGCACCTCAACGCCGACGTGCGCGGCCGCATGGTCGAGCTGGAGATCGTGCCGATGCCGTTCTACAAACTGGAGCGCTAAGTACATTGACATAAGAACAACTCTATCAAATTCAAGGAGGAACACATGATGAATTTTCCCGCTGAGCTGAAGTATTCCAAGTCCCACGAGTGGGTCAAGATGGACGGCGACGTCGCCGTGATCGGCATTTCTGATTTTGCCCAGGATGCGCTGGGCGATGTGGTCTTTATCAACCTGCCCGCCGAGGGCGACAGCGTCACCCTCGGCGGCCAATACCTCGTGCGCCCCTCGCGTCCCTCCGACCTCCCCGCCCTCCAGCAGCTCTTCGCCTGTGCCCGCCGCTTCATGGCGCAGAGCGGCAACCCCACCCAGTGGGTCAACGGTTATCCCAGCGATGACATCCTCCTTGCCGACATCGCCACCGGCACCAGCTACGCCGTCGAGCAACACGGCCGCCTCGTTGCCACCTTCGTGCTTCGCCCTGGCGACGACCCCACGTATGCCGTCATCTACGACGGTGCCTGGCCCTCCTCCGCCCCCTACGCCACCATCCACCGCGTGGCGAGCAACGGCGAGGCACACGGCATCATGCAACTCGTTTTGCGCTATGCCATGCACCGCCACCACACGCTCCGCATCGACACACATCGCGACAACCACCTCATGCGTCACCTCATCCTCAAAGCCGGCTTCCGCTATTGTGGCATCATCCACACGGCGACAGGCGGCGAACGCCTCGCCTATCAGTATGACAAGCCCTGATATGTCGCGAAAACGTTTGGGGCAGTGTCGCGAGCGCCCTGAAAGGGCAGTCAGTCCATAGCCCAGGGCAACGCCCTGGGTATCAGCGTATAAACGCCCACGCCCTGTAAGGGCAAAAGTATGGGCGAACGGTTGGCTTTTACTTTTGCCCTTACAGGGCGCAGGGAATGGGAACATGGTACCCAGGGCGTTGCCCTGGGCTAGGGACTTGTTGGGCTTTCAGCCCGCGCAGCCCCGCAACTCCGTTGCAAAAATTCGATTAATTCGAACCTCCGCCGCCCCCGCTGTCCAAAACCCCGATTTCAACCCTCTAAAATAGCAAAACGGCTGGTAAGAAATTGCCGTGCAAAAAAATGTTGCATTTTCTCGCTGAAATGCTTGGACGTTAATAATTTAATACATAACTTTGTCACCCAAGATAGGCTGCACCTCGGCAAAGCTTACAAGCAAGCTTGCAAGCTTTGCTCTCGGTTTGCACTATCTTTGTCACCCAAGATAGGCTGCACCTCGGCATTTTTATCGCCGCAAGCCAACTATAAATCGTTTTTGAAACTTCACTCCTGTGCTTACGGGAACTTATTAAAACACCAAACAATGAAATCTTTTGTCCACATAACGCCTTGCACGCTTTGCCCTTCAGCAAAGCCAGCATTCGCGTGTGTTGAAGGCACAAGATTTACCCCCCCCCTCTTCTGTTAACGAATTAATATTTACTTTCAATAGTGCAAGCCCGTCTTGCATCCGTGTGCAACGCCGCATCATGTCCTGACCCCTCAGGCATGATGCGGCGTTTGCCGTTTCCCCCTGCCGCATCCCTCACCGCAACGGATGTGGCGCATAACGTTATCCGAAAAAATCAATAATTTTAAAATATAGGTTTATGAGAAAAATTACTTCTATTCTCATGTTGCTGCTGTTCGTTTTCAGTAGTGGCGTGAGTGCACAGGGAATTAAGGCCTCTACGGATGCTCAAAAGCATTGGTATCAGATCAAGAATTTCCGTTCGGGAAAGTATGCTGCTTATGGCAGTGAGACAGAAATCCATCAGAAAGACAATTCCAATTATGAAAAGGGTTTGTATTGGTTCGTCGTAGCGGATGGTGCTGGCTATAGAATCCATAATGCTGGCACGAACAAAATCGTGGATGGACATACATGGAGTGATGGCGGTTGCGTTATGTATATAAAGAATAATCCTCATAATACTGGATATGTATGTATTTCAAAAAATAGTAACCTCGCATCTGCATGTTGGGACGATCAATCTAATAAAATCGGAGATTGGCAGCCAGCTGCTAATGATTTTAAAGGCACAAGTTGGACCCTTGAGGAGGTAACTGATGCTAAAACCGTAGCAAGAGCAGAATTGGACTATTGGATTACAAATGTTAAGGAAGGTACCACCCCAGGCAGTTATCCTTCAACTGCTATTGCGGCAGCGAAAGAAGTAGCTGACAATGGAGAAGCTACGGCTGATGATTATACGAATGCGTTGGCAACGTTGAAAAATGCCGTTAGCTGTCCTGTTGCAGGCAAATATTATGTTATAACGAGTGCTTATGACCGATTTAAGTTTTTGAAGGGTGCGACAAAGTCTGTTTGTGTGGATGGTCAGAATCTGAAGTGGAAAACCACCGATTTGACAGACGAGAGTATGTTCTGGGAAATCTATCCACAGGGAGATAAATTTGTTTTCAAGAACTATAGCACAGGTACTTATATTAGTACATGTGCAGCACAATCGAAACCTTATCTCATGGGAGACACACCAGCCGAACAAGCTGTCTTTAATTGGTATATTGGCACTGATTGCAATATTAATATTGCTGGTGGTAGTCTTCATACATTAGGTCATAATCAGGGCAATGGGGATAATGACAATATTGTACAATATCCTGGTGGCTCATGTTCCCAATCTGCTTGGTACATTAAGGAAGTAGATAACATTGAAAATGAAATATTGCAGGCAGCAATTGTAAAAGGTAAATTCTTGATAGGTGAAAACCCAGGACAATACAAAGCAACGTCTGAATATACTGCTGCTCTTGCAGAAGCAGAAAAAGTTTTGGGTAATACAACCGCAACCAGTGAACAAATAAAAACTGCACGTACAACTCTTGTTAGTGCTATTGCAGCAAATGTAAATAATCAGTCCGCGCAGAATACCTTGGAAAACGGAAGCTATTATCGCATTCAGAACACAGTTAACGAAACATACACTGGCATTGAGATTGCAAATCAATTTGCAGGAACAAGTCAAATGAAAAACTATACTTTGAACCAAAATGATCCACGCCAGATTTGGAAGTTGGAACAGGATGGCGAAAAGTACTACTTGGTCAATGTGGCTTCGGGACTTTATCCGCAGACAATCGCTCAGGGTTCTGACAAAACAACGTCTGTTGGTGAAAAGAAGTCTGACTTGAATTTTAGATGTGTAGTATATACTCCCGCTACTTCTGTGTCGAATGCTCAATATAATATCTTTTTTGGGGAAAAACAGGGGCAGATAAATGTAGAGGCTAATGGCAATGTAAATTATTGGTACGGCAATAACGCCCACCATTACCTTTGGAAGGTAAAAAAGACGGATGCTGAAATCCTCACTTTGGTGAATAATTGGGCTAAATCTGAAAATTTGACTACCAATGCTAATGCCACAAAATTGAATGTTATTCCTGATGCCGCTCAGGTTATTTCGCCAAGCGAGTTTGCTAAACCAAACGTAGTCAATGCAGCGATTGACGCAGTTAAGGCGTATAAAGATGCACCTGAGCCAACTCTCTCGCAGGCACAGGCTCTTTACAACAATTATACCATCGTAAATAATTATGTGAATCAGGCAAATACGTATGGCGGCATCTTGGATGTTGAGTACGACCTCAAGGGCCAGTATGGAACCATTATTCTTCCGGTCAACTATGCAAGTCCTGATAATGTCAAGTTCTATACTTGTGCAACTGCAGGTGCCAATGGCGTTCTGAATCTGGTTGAAACAAACACTGGATCTAAAAAGAACCTGCCATATATCGTTGAATATACTGGTGAAGATGTGCCTACTCCTCAAACGCCTAAAAGGTATCAGATTATCGGATATAAGAAAGGCGCAGAGACAACCAATCAGACTGTAGGTTTGCTTACAGGTGTGCTTGTGGAAGATGGACATGTTCCTTCTGGTAGCTATATCCTTTCCAAGTATAACGGTAGATTTGCTTTCTACAAGGTGGACGGCGAAAATGTGAAGCAAGCACAGCAGTACAGATGCTACTTGACGATTCCTGCTGATCAGCCAACCGCAGTTTCTGCTTTCTATCTGAATGGCGAAGGCGAAACGACAGGCATCAACGCGCTGCTGAATGGCAACAACGGTGAGACTGAAATCTATGACCTCTCAGGTAAGCGTCTCAACCATCTGCAGAAGGGCATCAATATCGTCAACGGACAGAAGGTGCTCGTGAAATAATTTATCAACATTGAAACAAAACATATTATGAAAAAGAAATATATTGCTCCTGCCAGCCTCGTCATCGAGATGCAGACATCTAATATGCTTGCGCTGTCAACGGAGGATGGCGTTTCGATTAACAAAGGTAATGAAGCCGAATTTGAACAGTACAGCAACAAGCAAAACTCCATGTGGGGTGAGAGCGGCAACAAGAAAGGATTGTGGGACTAAATCATCCACGATATAGTTTATTTGTAAAGAAGGATCGGGCACTCCGTTGGGGTGTCCGATTTTTTTTGTGCGGCCGCAAAGCCGTGACAGCGAAAGATGGTGTTGGCCTCAGACGGCGTAACAACGAATTAAACGAATTAACGAATTTCTTTGAGGCGTGACTGGGGCGCCAGCACTGTAGCTCACTTTGCTCGCAAAGTGAGGGGTCGAACACGTAGCGAAAAACGTTTGTGGCTGCGCCGCGAGCGCCCTGAAAGGGCAGCCAGTTCTTAGCCCAGGGCAACGCCCTGGGTATCAGCGTATAAACGCCTACGCCCTGTAAGGGCAAAAGTATGGGCGAATGGTTGACTTTTACTTTTGCCCTTACAGGGCGTAGGGATTGGGAACATGGAACCCAGGGCGTTGCCCTGGGCTGGGGACTTGTTGGGCTTTCAGCCCGCGCAGGGCCGCAGACAAGGCTTTTCCTATAGGGCAAAGTCAAAAGTCGCAATCAGAAGAATTTCAGCCAATCACTTCTCCCCCTGCTTCGCAACGTAGACATAAGCCCCCGTAAGTCTTGGTCTGATGGTTGCGCGGTTTTCGAGCCAATATTTATAAACCATCAGGGAGAGGGTCAGTTGCGCTCCATAGTCTTTGTCAAGTCGTTTGAAACTTGGTGTCCTGACAAATCGCTTGAGCCGTTTCTTGTTGCTCATGATGGAATTTTTGTACAGGTCGTCAACATACTTTTCAATCGACCCGTTGTATTTGACCGCAATGATCTTAAAGATGATCGGCTGATAGGTGGCCGATTGGGAAAACTTCTTCAACCGCTCCACAAAGTCGCGCTTCTCTTCGCTCTCATTGTAGGGCGCCTTGTGACGTTTTTCAAAGGCGTCGTTCCAGAGGTCTTTGTAGAAATCCCATTTTATATTGTTTTCTTTGTATTCAAAGTTATAATCTAAGGATGCGGCCACGTATGGGTCTTGCAGGGATAAATATTCTATTTTATCCGTGTACGTCCAAAAATTCTCTATAGCATAAACGCCTTTTGTCTTTTCCCACTGGCGGTAGCCTTTCAAATAATCGTAACACCTCATGGCAAGTTGGAAATTAATCATGGGGCAGATGGTGTCGTCAATGGCCAGCTCGTGAAACAAAGCGGAATCCTTTTTGATGACGTCTTCTCGTTGAATGGTCTGTGCGTATGCTCCAAAGTCCGAAGAGAAGGCAGCGTGAAGCACGATGGTGAAGAGCAAGATGAGTCGTTTCATGGTTTTATGTTTTTTTAATTGTATGATGGGGAGGGGAGCTTGAAAGTTCAGCAGCCTCGCCCCGTTAGCAGAATAATCGTTTTCAGTTTTTAGTAATGGTGAAAGAATAACTTGAGCAATTACTAATCTCCAGTCGTCAGCCCAGTCTTCCCTTTCCGTTTTTGCTTTTTATGCGTAGGGGAATCCTTATGCGGTGTGGAGAAAAACGTTGCTGACGATTCGTTCCCTATATTGGTTGGCGTCTCACGTCCCAGATTCGAACGTCTCACGTCCCAGATTCGAACGTCTCTCGTCCCAGATTCGAACGTCACACGTCCCAGATTCGGTCGTCTCTCGTCCCGCGTTCGCTGACAAGTATAGGGGTTGCGGTGGTTAGTCAGGTTGGTTGTTTATGTAGACAAGACATCTGCTTGTCTTAAAGTGATGTTGGAAAGGCAGATGTAATCTTCAAAAACAGGGAGAGGAAGGTATTGGAAAGTGGCTGCGGCAATCTCAGCATTGTTTTCCACATGGTTGTTGCTGGATACATTTGGAAGACCACTGAGATGTGCCACAGAACTTTCCGTTCTTATCTCACAATTGTTTCGATGGGGGGAGTCGGTGTTCAAAATTGGTGTTTTAGCTTCGTTTTAAATGTGTCGGGATGAAGATGGTTTTTAGTTTTTGGTTTATCATGCGTTTGTTGAGAATGATTTGCCAGCGAAATTACAAAACACCCGAAAATACGCCTAAAAATGGAGTACACTTTTAGTACACTTTTTACAACGGCTTGAAATACAGATGCCTAAGGAAGAGCCTTCGTTGGGGCTTTCCCGTTGCTCTTTATTGATTTATTAGGGTTTTCCTTGGAAATTACGGATAAGGTTGTCGAAATTCTTGCTGCTTTTCCCGTCCTCGTTGAACAGGATGCCAGCCAATTTCGCACGGATTTTGGTAACGTTTTGTTTGCTGATGAGAAGCAGAATTGCCAAATCCGAGGGGGAATATCCAAGGCGTATCAGAATGCAGAGCTGGATGTCTCTTTTGTTGATGCTTCCGGAAAAACTTTCAAGAAAATCCAGGAAATGCCAGTCGTTGGCTTGCATGTAGAAATACAAGCTATTCCAAATGGCTTGGTCCTTGATGGGTTTCTCTTCGTCAATAAGACAGGCTATGTCTTTCTTGATTTTCTCTATATCGATGGTGGGGATTTTTGTTTTTTTCAGGCCAAACAAATATTTGAGTGTGCTGTTCTCCTGTTCGGCAAGCGATTGTTTGAAAACGTAAAGCATGAAGAAAAAATGGTTGGTCATTCTGCTGATGGTCTTCCTGTTTTTGATGCAAAGATATGCCAACAGGCAAAGTGTCAGGATAAGAATGACGATAGAGATGGGAGAGGTAAAATGGTAGTACCATCTGTCGTTTACCAACATCTCGTTCTGCTTCTTTAGCATTTCGTTCTCGTGTATATAGAATCCGTCGTGCAGATTGTTGGATGTTTTCAGACTGTCTGCCTTTTCGTGGGTTGCAATGTAAAGGCGCAAGTATTTGTTGACAGAGTCCGTTTGGTTCTTAATACTATATGCGTTGGCCAGTTCTTGGTAGATATACGGAATGCTGATTTCATCTTTGAAATCCAGCTCATTGTAGTAACAAATCAGGGCTGAGTCTACCATGCCAAGTGCAAGATAGTATTTACCTTTGTAGGCATAGTAGCTTCCATAGCAGCCGTCTTTTAGGTTGTTGCTTTTTTGGGCTGGGTAGTATTTCTTGCGTTCAAATTCCTTCAGATAAAAGTCTGCTTTGGCATAGTCTTTTTTCTGCAGACACACTTCTGTCATCGGCAGCAATTCCTCATAAGCATCATCTTCAAGTCCCAGTTTCATATAAAGGTTGTACGTCTTTTGGGCGTACTTAAATACCATGTCGTAATTGTTTTCCCTTCGGTAATAGTCCACCAAATGCCCGTAGCAATCGCTAAGGGTACAGCTGTCTTGTATCTTTTTGGCGTAGTAGGCCGCCTTTTCATAGCTCTGTCGGATGATTTCATAGTCTGATTGTTTTTTCGAGATCCCTCCCAAGAGCATATAGCATTTTCCCAGCAGTTTGATGCTGCGTAATGTGGTTGTGTCGTTATATTGCGTGGCCGTAAAGCATTCCTTTTGCGACTCTTTGAATTTCATGTCATCGTAGAGCATGCAGGCCAGAATGTAGTGTGCACGCATCTTGTCGTAGGCCGTTCCGTGTTTATCATAATGCCTCACCGCCTGGCGCATCATGGAGTCGTTGTTCAGGCGGTAGAATCGCTTTATCAGATAGTCGTGTTTGAGCATGACATAATACATGCTGTCGTTGTGGCTCAGTTCGTTGGGCTTAGCACCGACTTTATCAAGCAGTTCGGTGATGGCGTTGGTGTCCATCGGCACACATTCGAGCAGGGAGTCAACGCGCTCAAGTTCTTGGCGCGTGTTGGCTCGCTGACAGCTGTTGAGGTGCGGCATGGCCAGTGCGAAAAGCAGCATGTATATGCAGACTAAGTGCTTCATGGTAGGTGCGTGGTGTTAGTTCCTGCAAATATAGTGATTATTTGTTAAGTAATGGTAAGCGGGTGTTCAAATTTAGTTTATGCTATCCATGCCGGGATAAACTAATTCTGAACACCTACTTATCAGACTAATCATGAACACTTGCTTCTGACCGCCATCTCAGAACATCCTCATCAACTGCGACTTCGCCAGCGCCGCGTCGCGCTCGGCCTCCAGCAGAGCCGTTTGTGCTTCATTGAAGAAGGAGAGTTCGAGCAGATAGTCGGTCATTGAAATCTGCCCCGTTTGCAGGGCGCGTTGCAGGAGGTGCACATTGTCGTTTCCCTCCATTTCGCGTTTCAGCCTTTCCGCCGTTTGCTGGCAGCGCAGCATGGTGGCGTAGCGCTGTTCGACGGTGGCTTTCAGTTGCGTTTCCACATCGGCAAGTTCGAGCTGCGCTGCAGTCAGTGCGGCTTGGCTTTGGCGGACACGTTGTCGCGCGTTGCCCCAAATCGGGAGAGAGAGCCCAACGCTCACGCCGCTGTGGTTCTCCCCTGCGATGTATTCCCCCGTGAAGCCCACGGAGAGTTTCGGAAGAGCCTCCATGCGGGCCAGTTTGGCTTCGCGTTTCTGGCAGTTGACCTTGGCGGAGGCAACCAGTGTGGCCGCCTGCGCAGACGCGGCGCGTTCCAGCAAGGTCGGGAGAGTCGGCACGGGCGTCGCGTCGTAGAGCGTGTCGGTGTAGGCAACGGGATGTCCGCCGTTGAGCCTTCGCAGGCGTTCCATTGTCTCCGCCCGTTCCGTCTCCGCTTTGGCGAGGGCGGCGGCAGCGAGCGTGTGGCTGAGCTTGGCCTTGTTGTAGGTCAGTTGGTCGGCATCGCCCTGTGCCATCTTTTTGTCGTAGAGCAGAAGTAGCGTCTGCGAGAGATCGCGCCGTAGCGCCAGTTGGCGGCAGAGGCGGTTCAGATGAGTGGCATTGACGATTTCCGCGTCGGCTTCGGCCAGGAGGTTCGTGACTTGCAGGGCATAGTCAGCGTCGAGCATACGGTCGGCGGCGCGGGCCAGTTGGCGACGTTTGCCCGTGACCACTCCCCAGTCGATTTCCTGACTGATGCCGAAATCCTTTCGCGCCGGTGTGCCCTTCGGCGTTCCCCAGAGATAGCCCGCCTCCACTTCGGGGTCGGGCAGTTGCAGGTCGGTGCGTGCCTCCGCTTTGCCGGCAGAAGTCTGTGCCCTCAGCGCGGCGAGCGAAGTGTTGTTGGAAAGAATGGAATCAAGCAGCGCCTCTCGCGCCGTGGGGGCGGAAGATTGCGCCTTCATCGCCTGCGGGAAGAGAAGGCCGAGGGCGACGAGAAAGAAGAGATGCTTAGGTCGTTTCATGAGAAGAAAGAGGGTTTGAGGGCTGCTTGGTGTGGCAGCAATGGTGGAGATAGATGGTCGGGATGACGATGAGGTTGAGCAGTGTGCTCGTGAGGAGACCGCCGAGCATCACCTGCGCCATCGGACTTTGGATTTCGTTGCCTGGGAGGTCGTGGCCCACCGCCAGGGGAATGAGCGCCAAGGCAGATGCCAGGGAGGTCATGAGAATCGGTAGCAGACGGTCGGCCGAACCGCGGAGCACGCATTCGCGAGGAGGCATGCCCGTTTTCCACAGTTCGTTGTAGCGGTCAACGAGCAACATGCCGCCGCGCGTGGCGATGCCGAAGAGCGAGATGAAGCCAATGATGGCGGGGATGCTGATTTCGCTGCCGCCGACAACCAGGATGGCCACGCCGCCAGAGAGCGCCAGCGGGAGGTTGAGGAGCACCACGACCGACTGCCGCCAGGAGCGAAATTGCATGAAGAGCAGCAGGAGAATCACGGCGATGCTCACGAAGGAGAGGAGCAGGAGGGTGCGCGAGGCTTTCTGCTCGCTTTCAAATTGGCCGCCGTAGCTCAGGTGGTAGTCTTGCGGAAGATGGATTTTCTCGCTGACGCGTTTTTGGATATCGCCAACCACGGAGCGGAGGTCGCGCCCGGAGACGTTGGCCGACACGACAATCTTGCGTTGCGCGTTTTCGCGGTTGATGGTGTTGGGGCCGGCTGTCGAGGTGATGTCTGCCACTTGACTGAGCGGCACTTTTCGGCCGTCGCCCGTGTCGATAAGCAAGCCGCGGATGTGGTCGATGCTGTTCATGGCTTCTTGGTTGAGGCGCACGGTGAGGTCGAAGGTGCGGCCGCCCTCATTGACCTGCGACACTGTTTCGCCACCCAATGCCACATTGACAAATTGCGCGAATTGGGGAAGCGTGATGCCATATTGCGCCAGCATGACGCGGCGCGGACGGATGGTCAGCTGAGGACGCTCCACTTGTTGTTCCACATTGAGGTCGGCAAGACCTTCAACGTCTTCAACGGCCTCTTTTATCTGGTTGGCAATGGTGTGCAGACGGATGAGGTCGGGACCGAAGATTTTGATGGCGATGTTGGCACGCGTGCCCGAGAGCATGGCATCGATGCGGTGGGAGATGGGCTGTCCGATTTCCACGTTCACGCCAGGAATCGTTGCCAGTTTGCTACGCACGTCGGCCAGCACTTCGTCTTTCGTTCGTTCGCCCAGCGTGAAAGGCACCTCCATTTCGCTCGTGTTGGCACCGAGGGCGTGCTCGTCGAGTTCGGCGCGTCCCGTCTTGCGGGCCACGTCGGTCACTTCCGGAATCGTGAGCAGCAGTTTTTCCGCACGGCGGCCGATGCTGTCGCTCTCGTCGAGCGAGATTCCCGGCAGCGAACTCACGTTGACCGTGAAGGAACCCTCGTTGAAAGGAGGCAGGAAGGAACGGCCGAGGAGCATGAAGCCGCCAACGGTGAATGCCAGCAACACGACGATACCAGCAATCACTGGACGGACGTGGCGGAGCATACGGGCGAGCAGGGCGGCGTAGGCCGTTTTCATGCGGAGAACAAAGCGCGGCTCGTTGTGGCGGTCGGTTTTGCGTCCCAACAGATAGCTACACAAAACGGGCGTCAGCGTCAGGGCAACCACCGTGGAGGCGAAGAGCGACACGATGAAGGCCACGCCGAGCGAGATGAGCATGCGTCCCTCAAGGCCCGAAAGGAAGAACAGGGGGATGAAGCTCACCACGATAATCAGTGTGGAATTGAGAATCGGCATACGCACCTCGCAGGAGGCGTCGTGCACCACGTCGAGCACGGGACGGCGCTCCGTGAGGCTCTTTTCGCGGTTTTGGCGCAGGCGCTTGAACACGTTTTCAACGTCGACAATCGCATCGTCAACCAACGAACCGATGGCGATGGCCATGCCGCCGATGCTCATCGTGTTGATGGTGAGGCCCATGAGCTTCAAGACGATGACGGTGATGAGCAACGAGAGCGGGATGGTGGCCAGGGAGATGAGCGTCGTGCGACCATTCATGAGGAAGATGAAAAGCACGAGCACCACGAAGATGCCGCCTTCAACGAGCGATTTGCGGATGTTTGAAATCGAGGCATCGATGAATTTCTGTTGGCGATAGAGCTCAGTGTTGACCTTTACGTCGGCAGGGAGCGACGACTTGAGTGTGGCGATGGCCGTGTCGAGGCGTTCCGTCAGTTCGAGTGTGCCGACGGAGGGCTGTTTCGTGATGGTCAGCAAAACGCCCGGTTTGCCAGAGATGGAGGCCAGGCCCATGCGGGGCGACTTCACGGCAGGGCGCACGTCGGCCACGTCGGCCAGCACCACGGGGCGGCCCTGCGGCGTGAGTTTCACGACAGACTGCGACATCTCGTCGGCATCGCTCGTGGAGAGCAGGCCGCGCAAGATATATTCGTTGCCATATTCATATAATACGCCGCCGGTGGCGTTGCGCGTCATGGCTTGCGTGGCGTCCAACACTTCCGAGAGGCCCACCCCATAATGGCGCATGCGCTCGGGATGGAGTTGCACTTGATATTCCATGATGTTTCCGCCCATCACCGTCACCTGCGCCACTCCGCCCATTGAGAGCAACTGCGGACGGATGGTCCAGTCGGCCAGCGTGCGGAGGTCGGTTTGCGAGGTGGAGTCGGCGGTCAGGCCGATGAAAAGCACCTCTCCGAGAATCGACGACTGCGGGCCGAGTGTCGGTGTGCCAACCCCTTCGGGCATGGCGTCGGCGATGGTGGAGAGCTTTTCGGAAACGATTTGGCGGTCGCGGTAGATGTCGGTGTCCCAGTCAAATTCCACCCACACCACGGAGAAGCCCATGGTGCTTGAAGAGCGCACGCGGCGCACGTCGGTGGCACCGTTGACGGCGGTCTCGATGGGGAACGTCACGAGGCGTTCCACCTCTTCGGCGGCCATTCCCTTGGCTTCGGTCATAATCACCACGGTCGGGGCGTTGAGGTCGGGGAAGACGTCGACCTCCATGTGCTTGGCTGTCCAGCAGCCACCGATAATCAGAATCAGGGTGGCGAGCAAGACGAGTGCGCGGTTGCGCAAGGAGAAAGCTATGATTTTGTTGAGCATGTTCTTGGCCTCCCTTTAATGTTCATGGTTGTGTCCTTCAGGAATGACGCCGCTGCTCGCTGCCAGTTTCACCTGTATCGCGCCGCGCGTCACCACTTCTTCGCCCGCTTTCAGGCCACTGAGGATTTCCACGCGTTGCCCGTTGTTGCCTCCAGTTTTCACCTCGGTCTTGCGGTAGCTGTGGTCGCCTGTGCGGAGGTAGACGTAATAGACGCCCTGTTCCTCCGTGAGCGACGTGGTGGGGATGCTGATGACGCCTTGGCGCTCGCGGCCTAAGAGGTAGACCTCCACAAAGGTGCCGGAAACGAGGTGGCCCACATTGTTGAACTCAAAGATGACGGGAACGAAAAAGTCCCCCGTTTCCGCACTCTTGCCGCGCGACACCAGGCGGCCATTGAGCGACGAAAGGGCATAGACGCTGTTGTCGTTGCCCGACGAGAAACGGAAATTGGCCCCCGTGATATTGGGGAGCATGGCGTAGTGGCGTTCCGGCACTTCTGCCCGCAGTTGCAGGCGGCGGCTTTGTGCCACTGTGGCGAGCGGCTGTCCAGCGGAAACATAATCGCCGGGGCGCACCAGCACCTCTTTCACGTAGCCGTTCATGTTGCTTGCCACCACGCGGCTCTGGTTGCTGCCGCCCAGGCTCTCCGCTGTGGCCGTTGCCGTCTCATAGCGCTGGCGGGCCGCTTCGAGTTCGCGTGCCGAAATCAGACGATCGTTGGCCAATGCCTTGGCGCGTTCATATTCTTGTTTCGCTGCACGCAGTTCGGCTGCCGCCGCAGCAGCAGGATTCCCGTTGGCCATCTGTTGGGCAGAGACAACGAAAAGCCCCTGTCCGTTGCCAACGGCTTCGCCCTCCGTCACCGCCTTTCCAGCATATTTCACGATGCCGGCCATCGTTGCCGTGATGGTCGTTTCGCCGCCTGCGGCAGGCAGAATCTGTCCGCTCACGGTGATCACTTCCGAAAACGCAGAGGGGCTGACGCGCTCAGTGGCCACTCCCGCCGCCTTGGCTTCTTCGGGTTCCAGAATGATGTCGTTGTCGTTGTGCTTGTCGGCCTTCTCTTCGTGTTTCTCGCCGTCGTGTTCGTCGGCGTGCGAGTCGTGGTTATGGCAAGACGTCAGCAAGGCTGCCGGAAGCAATAGGGCCAGCAGCCAGTGTTTGTTCATGAAATGTTTGTTCATAAGATATTTAAATTCGGGGTATATTCTTTTGGAAAAAAGGCGCACTTCTCCCTTACTAAGGCAGGCTACGCCACATCCGCCGGGCGTGGGTTTTGCCGCGTCCGGTGAATCAGAAAAGTGTCGTGGTGTAAATAAGAAGGAGCTTAAACAGATTTTGAATACCTGTTTAGTAATGGTGAAAAAATTATTTTACCATTGTTCAAGTCAAAAGAAAGGGCGGGGCACGCCCGGCCGTCGCTTGGCGGCAGCCATAAAAAAGCCTGGAAACGCTGGTGTGCGTTTCCTTGGAGATTGTCAGTGTCGTGCATTCCGGCACTTCCACGCATTGCAGCGGCAGAAAGAACGGCAGCCATGTGGGCGCGTCGGCAAACTGAGGCCGCGTGCCAGCGGGGAGGAACGTGCGCATGCTCTGAACCACGCAGTCGTTTTCGTTGCAGTCGTGCGACGGTGTGGGGTGCTTGTGCAATGGTGCGTGATTGTCGTGCGGCGGAATACTTTCCCCGTGTGAAGGAACGGAATGTTCGGCCGTGTCACAATGACTCCAGGCCATGCACACCGCTTCACCGTGATGGTGGTGGGGGAGCATGGCCACAACGAGCGTCAGGATGATGATACACCAGACGCGCCAGAACTGTGGAGCCGAACATTTCTTCATGCCTGCAAAGGTAGTGATAAGATTTTGCAAGCTGGTTGCAAATAGGTAGTAAAACAAGCGCGGAGCGTTTTTCGTGTCTTTTTTTGTGGCCTTAGCAAGGCTCAGTGTAATATTAATTTGTAAATTTGTGCCGATTGATAATGAAAAATATGCTGGGGATGGTTTTAAAGATGCTCGTCCCCGCCAAAGATACCACGACAACACATTTACCTAATCTTTATAGAACTACTTAACAAACTAACTCAATGAGAACCAATCTCTACAAGACCTTTCTGCTTGCCTCAGCCTTGGCATGGACATGCCCCAATGTGGCCAGTGCAGACGAAAACCCCTCGCAACTCGATTGCGCCACAACCGTGTTTTCACAACCCGGCGTGAAATTCATGCACAAAATTCGCGCCACAAACGCCCAAGCGACGCTCTCCGTGAGCGGTTTGCCGAAGGGATTGACGTGGAATGCCACGCGGCGTGTGGTGGAAGGCGTGCCGCAGAAATCGGGCCGCTATACGTATCAAATCCATGTGACGGAGCGTGGCAAGACCACCAGCGAGAAGGTGACGTTCGACGTGTCAGACCAGTTGCAACACCCCATTCCTTTTATGGGATGGCTCTCTTGGAATGCCGTGGAGAGCGAGGTGTCGGAAAGCATCGTGAAGCACGTGGCCGACCTCTTTACGGAGAAAAACCTAACAAACTACGGATGGAACGCCGTGATGATGGACGACTGGTGGCATGCCAAGAGCCGTGCCGCTGACGGACGTCCTTTGCCCGACCCGCAACGTTTCCCCAACGGACTTACGCCAGTGTCTGACTATGTACACGGAAAGGGGATGCGCTTCGGCATTTACACCGATGCTGCAGAATATACCTGTGCCGGTGCCTTCGGCTCGTTTGGCAAGGAACAAATCGATGCCGATGCCTATGCCCGCTGGAAGGTCGACATTGTGAAGTGTGACTATTGCAATGCCCCGTCGGAGCGCGACACGGCTTTCATACGCTACCGCGCGATGGCCGATGCCCTTGAAAAGGCTGGTTATGGAACGATGCTCTACATCTGTGAATGGGGTGAGCGCGAACCTTGGAAATGGGGCGCAGAGGCTGGCGGACGCTGCTGGCGTATTTCGCAAGATGTGCGCGACTGCTGGACTGGCGCTGGCAACGGCGAAGGACTTCTGCAAAGCATCCGCGACATGAAGAATATTTCTGCTTATCAGGGCGTCAACCGCTTCAATGATGCCGACATGCTTTGCACGGGACTTCGCGGCACCGGCAAATCCTCAAGTATGCTTTGCGGCGGCAAAGGCCCTGGCATGACGCAGGACGAATATCGCTCGCAGTTTGCCCTTTGGTGTATGTGGTCCTCTCCGATGGCCCTCTCGTTCGACCCACGCAAGGAACTTCAGGCCGACGATGAAGCCATCTTGAAGAGCGGCGAAGTCATTGCCCTCAACCAGGACGCTATGGGCCAGCAGGCTGATTTGATTTCTGAGGCCGATAGTCTCGTTATCTTTGCCAAAGACTGTGAGAACGGCGACGTGGCCCTCTCTGTCACCAATATCTCTGAAAAAGCCAAGACGGCCGTTTTCGATTTCTCAAAAGTGCCAGGACTTGATATCCAGAAGACCTACGTCGTTCGCGACCTTTGGGCCGAGCAGCAGCTCAGCGACGCCAAGGGAACGCTTTCGGCAGAGGTGAGAAGCCACGCCACGCGCGTGTTCCGTCTGGCTGAGAAGAAAAATGGCGTGAAGGCCGTTTCTCCGCTGTCTGTTCCGGGCTTCTCTGTGGCTGCCAGCAAGGGCAAACTCGTTGTTGCAATGCCTGGTACGGAAAAACTCTCCAAGCGCATCCTGGTGACGGACCTCAGCGGACATGTCAAGAAAATCATGACGACAACGGGCGTGAACGTGAAGATGAAACTCCCCGCAGGAAACTACTATGTCGACGTGGCTTGCAATGCGCAGGTGGTGCGCACGAAGGTCGTGATGTGAGAAAAGATTGCTTCCACGCGGGAGCAGTGTGCAGAATAATATAAATGGTTGCAGGGGTGCTCTAAGAATAGGGCATCCCTGATATTTTCTATAAGGTAAGTGGGTGTTTAAAATCCCTGCATGGATACTTTAAAATAAATTTGATAGGGTGTTCAAAATTCAGAAAAAAACTCTGCGCGTTTTTTTGCCAAACAACAAGTGGCAAAGCATGCGCACATGATAAACG
>OHCB01000387.1_pt1 | contig 17013 bp, 8 predicted proteins | sample 1577501 | NCBI WGS metagenome assembly OHCB01 (sample SAMEA3879582, study PRJEB24766) | human gut metagenome | biome: human-associated habitat; feature: feces | place: USA | collected 1985/1987
ATGGGGCTGCAAATGGCATACTGGGCCTGTGCGCCGCTGGGCGTGAAGATGTTGTAGGGCGTCGTATAGATCTCCGTCTGGCCGCTGGCCGTGTAGGTCTCCATGGTTTTCAGAGAAACCTCGGTCTGGCCGGGCTTATCCTCCAGCACCCGGAGCTTACCGGGGGTGAAGTTATCGAAGAAATACACATAGACGCAGCCGGTTTCTTCCTCATAGGCCGTGGTCAGAACGCCGCTGGTTTGGGGATAGCCGTGGGTCCGCACGGTGTAGGCGATCTCCCAGTTGGGGATGTCGATGACCGTCAGGTTATGGCCACTGTATGCGCCGAACTGTGCCGTGCCGGAGATGCCGATATAGGCCCGCCCATTGTAAATGGTGGGTGTGCAGGTGGACATGGCGGGATTAGCCGGGTCGTCATCGTAGTTATAGAGCTTCAAGGTGCGGACATCCTCGATGGTGCCCTTTTCGTCCACGGTGGCCTCGAAGAAGTAGCCGCCCTTGCTGGTGAAGTAATACTTGCCGTTGTAATGGGTAATGGAGCTGCGGATGTCGCCGGTCACATTCATCTTGTAGGAGGACAGCAGCTCGCCGGTCTTGGGGTTAAAGGACAGCAGACTGGGCTTGCCGGTGGTGTAGCCGGAAGCGCCGTCATCCGTGCCGATCAGCAGGAAGTCGTCGCACACATAGGCACCGGCCCAATAGAAGCCGCCCTTGCTGGTGTAGTACCAAGTGGGGAGCTTTTCTTCCATCGTCTGCGTGGGGTCCTCGTCGGTGGCGCTCAGGCACACATAGTGGGCCTCGTTGATCTCGCCCACCCAAAAACCGGTGTAGATGTAGCCATCGTGATAGACAATAGAGCTGTTGGGCTGACCGCCGATGGAGTCCCGATAGATCCACAGGGAGTCCAGGGTATTGGCGTCGAACGCCTGGATCGTGCCGTCAGACAGGCCCACGAAAATCATGCCGTTGGCGTAGGTGGGCGGGTTGATGGCGAAGCTGGAGTTGTGATCCATGGGCTTATCAATGAGAATTTCGCCGGAGATAGCATCCACCTTGTAAATGCGGGAGCCGGAGTAGGTGTAGATGGCACCGTCCACCAAAATGGGGCAGCCGCAGGCGTTCACATCGTAGCCGGATCCAATGGAGGTAGCCCAGTACAGCTCGGCATCCTTGGCGTAGACCGGCGTCTTGTAGTCCACCACACCGTTATTCTCATTGTTTTGGCGTAAGTGGGGCCACGCAGAATCGAAATTGATGAGCTTGTCGTTGGCTGGAGCCTTCTTTAGCGTAATGGTCAGTGTACCGTCCTTGTCGGGGGCGGTATAGTGCTCCACCGTTTGACCGATGTACCCGGCGCAGGTGGTAGTGTAGGAATAGCTGGCACCGGGGGTCAGGCTATAGGTGCCGTTTTTCTCCACGATGCGCTTGCCGTTCAGATCGTTGGTCAGGAACACCGTGGCATCCGCCGGGGTCGTCTGGATGGTCAGTTGGATGGGGTCACTTTTCTGAACATGGACGGTATAGGTCAGCTCAATGCTGCCGGTATCTGCGTGGCAGACCTGTACCGAAATATCCTCATTATAAAGGTCTGTGTTCAGGACCGCTTCCGCGCCGGCCAGCGTATCATAGCGTACGCCGTTGACCTTGGCATAGTACCCGCCGCAGCAGGCGGTGTCTGTGCTGCTGTTGGGATAGGTGCCGGAGAGGTAGAGAGCGGCGGTCTCCCGGTCTACCTTAACATAATAATCCGTGGTATCTCGATCAAAGCGGGCCGTTGCGCCCTTTGGAGTTACAAAGGACAGTGTCTCATCCTTTGTGGCAATAGTCAGGCTGGACAGGTGCAGCTGCCGCAGCAGCTGAATATCGTAGTCCTGATAGTAGGTAGTGCCGTTTTCTGTCTTGGAAATGCGGATCGTCACCGTCTGGCCGTAACCGGCCTTGGCCACGGCGTAGGTCAGGCTCTGAGCAAGACCCGTTTTGCTGACAGGCGTTGTGATCGTCTCCATCCGTGCGAGATTATGAATCTCCGGCACGGTGCTTTGGGTCCGATACAGCGCCGTCACGGTTCCGGTTGCCGTGGCCTGCATGGCAACGGAGCTGTTGCAGTCGGACACCGTATAGTTGTAGGTGTGGTCTGCCGCCGTGAAGGTCTTGTCGGCGGCGTAGGCGATCCGGCTGGAAGCATAGGTGCCGTTGTAGAATGCCAGATCGGTCAGCCAGTCGGTGGTGACAGGCTCCGGGACGGACACATTCAGTCCGCTGGAGGCCGTGAAGGTGATCTGCGTATGATACCAGGTGTTCTTCGTGGCGATGCAGGTATAGCTCTCGCCGGGGACCAGGTGATAGATCCCGTCCACCGGGGCAATCTCGGAGCCTGCTCCATTGATCACCTGCACCGTTGTGCCAGAGGGCACAGCCAGCGTCACCGGTACGGAAGCTACCTTCTGAATGTGGAGGGTATAGGTGCTCTGTTCCCCGTTGGGCGCTGCTACCTGAATCGTGTGATCCTGCGTGTCTCCGGTCAGCTGCACCGCCCCGGTTCCGGTGACGGTATAATCCTCACCAAAGGGTGCGGCGTCAATATCCACAGTGGAGGACACGGTTTTTAGGCTGTACTCCCGGGTGTTGGGCGCAAACTCCAGGGGCAGCTTGGTTCCCTCCGCCGTGGCTGCCAGAGCCTTCAGCGTGGGCACACGGGTCACGGTAACATCGTAGGACTGGATCTGCGTGTAGCCGTCCGAGCCTGTATACTGTGCTTCCAGCGCGAAGGTCTTGCCCTCCATGCCGGAGGTCAGCAGATAAGTAAGGGATGTGGCTGTGCTGTTCCAGCTGCGGGATGTGCCCGACATATCCTTGCCGTTGGTGCCGGTATAAATGGTGCGGAGCTTGGTGGTCTTGGTATTCGGGACATTGCCCATCGCCGCATTCAGATACACGCTGCTCAGAGCATTGGATGTATCCTCGATCCAATACTGCGCCGTGTGGTTTGCACGGTTTTGTGCAGCACGGTAGGGTTCCTGATCGGCATCCAGCAGCCGGATATTACCGAACCACTGGCCGTAGGGCAGGGTCACAGAGACCTGGGCATCGGCGGAGACCGTCAGCGCTCCCTCTGTGCGGTTATATCCGCCGTCGGACACACGGAAGTTATAGTCTCCAGCGATGACCTGTACGCTGCCAGTGCCGGTGGTAACATTGCCATAGACATCTGTAAGGGAGAGGACCGGAGCCTCCACCGCGCTGCCGTTTTGGGTCGCTGTGGCGGAGACGGTGTATTTGGTCCCGTCCAGAAGGGCCGCATACTCGGCAATGGCGGCCTTTAGGTTTTTCAGCAGAGGTCCCGCCGAGTCGGCAGTCGCCGTCCGCAGGCCCTTCAGCGCCGCTGCATAGGCATTGGCCGCTGCCGGATAATTCTGCACATGGTTGGTCATGTCCAGGTAATCCGCCATCTGGAGGATCAGCTGAAATGCCTCGTCCGAGTAAGTCGAAGATACATGGACGCACAGGGCCTTGATGGAAGAAGCCGGAGCATCCAGCTTATAGCCACCCTTGTCATAATAGAGCAGGTAATTGGCGGAAACGCCGTTGATCTCATAGATGAATCCCTGCTCCAGGCCAACAAATTCAATATCTGAATCAGCCAGCGCCTGTTGAATGGTTTGCCCAGACTTATACTGGATACGGGTTGGCTCCACGATGGTGCTGTTGGCGTTCATGGCAACAAACACGAAGCTGCCGGCGTACTCTTCCTCTGCGGCCATCGCCGGGACCGGCATGGCGGCAGAGAGCAGAAGCACCAGACTCAGCAGCAGAGCCATTACTCTTTTGTGCATTTTCTTTCCTCCTTTTGGTTTTCAGTACAGGCAGTTCCAGAGCCGGTACCGTATTCTCTCCCACGGTGTCCAGCTGCCCTTGCAGGCATCCAGTACACGCACGGCAAATGAGTCAACCTGCTTGCGCTGCTCCGGGGTTATCTCCTGGGTGCTGAACAGCGCCTTTTGATTCAGTTCTGCGGCTTCTGCCGCACCCTCCGGGGGCCGGACCGTGCTGTGGCGCAGCAGGCAAGCGGCATAGCCATAGCGCATGGCAATGGCCTCCCGGTCGTCTGCGGCGTCGATAGCGGCCATCTTCTTCCGAAACACCCTGCGGCGATGGAAAATACATCCGGCCAGCAGCAGGATCAGCAGCAGCGGAAGAAGCAGCAGGTAATGGGCATTCAGCGAGAAGGTAAAGCGGTCCTGCTTGTGCTCGTTGACCTCCTCCGGCTGCTCCACCTCTACAAATTGCCGGGTGTTGTTCTCGTAGGTGTTCTCGTCCGGGCTGTCGCCGCCCAGAGACATCTCCTCATCGTCTATGTAGCCGGGAGTCACCTCGAACGGCACAAAGCCGACACCGCTGACATAGTATTCCGCCCAGGCGTGGGCGTTTTCCTCTGTTAAGGTGATGGTCTCACCGGCCTTGTAGCGGGCGGCATCCTCCGCCGAGAGGTAATATCCCTCCACATAGCGGGCCGGAACGCCCATGTAGCGCAGCATCAGCACCGCTGCCGTGGCGTAATGGACGCTGTAGCCGTGTCCGCTGCGCTCCAGCGTATATTGCAGGAAGTCGCCGCTGCCGTTCATGGTCCGGGCAGTCTCATCGTAGGTCATGGCTTCCCGTAGATAGTCAAAGATAATGGTGCGGATGTCGCTGATGGTCCGGGCCTGGGTGTCCAGCTTCAATTGCCGCCGGAGGACGGCCCAGCTGTCCTGAGTCATTTGCAGGTCCATGGCCCGGAGATAGTCGGCGTATGCCTGCTCCTTGGATAGATAGGTCTCGATGTTCTCCCGGCCCTGGGCCGTGGAGAGGTTCCGCTGGATCTGATACCAGTCCGGGACGCTGCCTTTCAGATAATACAGGCTCTCTGCCGGGGGCAGATCCGTGTCCCCGATGCGGTCCGCCTCCAGCGTTTCGCTGCCGTAGACGGCATAGGGATAGTAGCCGTGGGCGGAACAGGCGGAGAGATTTCGTATAGTCATGGACAGCGGTGTGGCCGTCTCCGTATAGCCATCCGCCAGTGCAATTTGGCTCTGACCGTAGAAATTCGCCTCATGGAGCCAATAAAAAAGGTCCTCATATTGGGCTGTTTCTTCGGTGTCGGCTGCCTTCCAGCCGGTGCCGGTGTAGGTGTCGTATATCTGCCCTCGCAGATACACCTTTTCCGGCTGCTCCATTGTGACTTCCAGCGCCGGGGTGTCGCTTTTCTTCCAGGCGGGTAAGTTCTTGAGGTTTCCTTCCGGCATGGAATTGGTATCGCTGTCGTAGTACCGCTGGTGAAGCTGGGTTTGCATCGTCTCGACCATGTCTGTATTCAGCTTGTCTTGGCAGGACAGGCCAATCAGCAGACACAGCGCTGCACACAGGACCGGCAAGATCATCTGCGCCGGAACGCCTGCAAGGGCTTCTCCCTCTGCCGTGTGCTGCACCATCAGCAGCACCGTGCCGATGATCAGCAGCCCACCGCCGATGCCTATGGGAAACAGGTCCAGCAGCAGGGCTGCATAGCAGGGCAGCAGAATCGGCAAGGCCAGCAGTAACCGTCCGCCCCATGCGCTGCGGCTGAGAAGCAGCGATAGCGCCAGCAGCAGAACCGTTACCGCCAGAGGCAGAAAACGGGCATCCGCTGCCGCAAAGTCCAGATAGATCTTCCCGGTCTTTCCGGTCAGCAGGGTCAGAAAATCATTTGCCAGTGTTCCAAAACCGGGTAGGACATATTTGTGCAGTGCCAGGCTCAGAAGAAGCAGTACGCCAATGCCCACCGGAACGAGCCAATTCCCGATTTTGCTTTGGAACGCTGTCAGTAACGCCGCCTGCACCAAAATCGCAGCTGCTGTCATAGCCCACCAGGGATAGGGAACGGACGGAAATGCAGTCGTCAAAAGCAAGCAGAAGCCCGCCGTCAGCACGGCGCAGGCCGCCCAAGCGCCCCAGGGAAAGTGCAGCTTTTTCTGTGCCGTTTCGGTGACGGTCCACTGGAGTCCATTTTCATTTTTTCGCATGATGGGCTAAACCTCCAGTCGCTGCATGGCCTCGGAATAATTCTGCGGGGCAAAGGTGGTCGCACCGGGATACTGTTCTTCGGTACAGAGGATGAAATGCACCCGTCCGTCTGTAAGGAGCTGCTCCTCCGGCGCTGTGCCGAAATAGAGGATGCGGCTGTAACCGCCCGTTTTGGGCAGGCGGCAATCTGCGCTGCCCCTGGTCTTTACCAAAGCCGGGATAGCCTGCAAAAGCTGGTTTTCCTCTGAAATGTCCTGAGCCTGCAGATCGTCCCGGTCCGTCCAGCACAGGGTATAGGGTACACCGCTTTGCAGCAGTGCCATGCCTGCGGAGGACACGACCTCCGCCAGTGCGTCCATCTGCTGCGGGGTGCCGCCGGTGCGCTTATCCCAAAATACCAGGAGGGAACGGCTTTCCGGCTGGCTGGCCTCTTTCAGAATCAGCTCATCTAACTTGGAGGACAGCTTCCAGTGGATTTGTCGGATGTCGTCGCCGGGTCGGTACTCCCGGAGCTGATACACCTCGCTGCGGTCCTCACCCCGGCGATTGGAAGCGCCGTCATCCGCATAGGCCGGTCTGGCGGTCATATCTGCATCCATAGGATACAGGTCCGGAAGGATGGTTAGTCGGGCATCCGCTTTCACGGGGGCCTTCATGGGGAGCAGGCCCAAATAGTCCAGCAGCGTAAACCGCCTGATCTGCACATACACTCTGCCGCAATACCGGCTTTGCAGCAGGATGGTTTGACTGCTTTCGCCCTTGGCTCCGATGCTGCCGGTCAGCGTCACCGTCTGTTCTTCCTCGGTAAGATCATTGCGGATAGAGACCTGGCAGCCGTAGCGCATTACGGGCAGCAGCGCCGAATTGCGGATACGCACCCGGCAGCTGGCTGCCGTGCGTTTCGCTGTTGTGGCCGGGGTCAGAATGTCTGCCTGCAGGTGCCTGCGGACATAGAAATTGACCGCCCAGGAGGTCTGGGGCAGCAGGAGCAGCAAGCAAAGCCCTGCCAGTGCCCAAAAGGAGCCGCTTGTAAGAAGCAGCGCCGTCAACGCCAGCAGCAGGAGAGAATAACACAGGGCACTGCCTAAAATCGTTTTTCTCATTTGCTGGAAAATTCCCGGATATCCGGCTTCTGGACGGAGGTAAGCACATTCTGCAAAATCTGCGTTGCTGTATAGTCCTGGAGCCGTGCCTTGGAGTTGAGGATCAGACGGTGGACGCACACATCCGGGAACACGGCGCACACATCGTCGGGGATCACATAGTCCCGGCCCTCTAAGTAGGCGTTGGCCTTGGCTGCACGGGTCACGGCCAGAGCGCCACGGGGACTGACACCCAAGGTCACATAGGCATTGGAGCGGGTCAGATCCACCAGCTCTGCAATATAGTCATAAATTCGGTCTGCCACATGGATATTGCTGACCTCCGCAATGAGTTTTTCCAGCTCGGCAGGGGAAGTCACTGTCTGGCAGGCAGAAAGCGGGTCCACATGATGGCGGTCCTTCAGCAGCGCCGCCGTGCTGGCCCGATTGGGATAGCCCATACTCAGCTGGATCATAAAACGGTCCAGCTGGGATGCGGGCAGCATCTGCGTACCTGCAGAACCCACCGGGTTTTCTGTCGCAAGCACGATGAAGGGCTTTGGCAGGGGCCGGGTCACGCCGTCCACAGTGACCTGCAATTCCTCCATTGCTTCCAGCAGGGCGGATTGAGTCTTGCTGGAGGTGCGGTTGATCTCGTCCGCCAGCAGCAGATTGGTCATAATGGCTCCGGACTGATATTTCAGCTTGCCGTCTGCCTTATCGAATACGGAGAAACCGATAATATCCGAGGGCAGGGTATCGGAAGTGAATTGGACACGCTTGGAGTCCAGACCCAGGGTCTTGGAAAACGCCTTGGCCAGCGTCGTCTTGCCCACGCCGGGCACATCCTCCAGCAGCACATGGCCCTGGGCCAGGATGGCCAGCAGCACCTTGCGGACGATGTCCTCCTTGCCCAAAACGACCTTGTTGACCTCTGCCTGAATTTGATCTGTCAGCTTGTTCATGCCTTTTTCCTCTTTCTGCCGATGATGTAGATCGCACCGGCGGCGATTACGACTACCGCACCGATTACGGCGCAGATGATGATTCCATTTGTGCCGGATGCCTCACGAGGCGCTTGAGTGCTGTCAAAATGCAGCACCCACGGCTGCCCGGACCGCACACGCTGCACAGCCACCAGGGCCAGGACGGATTGGGCCGTTGCCAGGCCGTCGCCGGCACCCTCCAGCACATGGCGGTAAGTGCCGTCCGCTTCCCGGAACTGGGAAAGCTCCGTCAGCAGGGTGCGCTCGTCCTTGACAAAACGGCTATCCGTCTCCGGGTCAATGCCCAGGGCACACAGGGCCAGGATGACTTGGGCGGTACTTTCTGCGTTCTCATCGCCGTAGGCGATATACCCGCAGGTGTCCGTCAGCTGGCCGGAAAGATAAGTAAGCGCTGCGTCGATCTCGGTCTCCAGCTGGTCCCGATAGGGGGCCAGTGCCTGCACCGCCATAGCGGTGATGTCCACATCCGATTTTCCGGGGATCAGGCCGAAGCCGCCGTCCGGCTCCTGGGCAACGGAAATGGCATTTACCATGCCCTCTCTGGAATACCGTGCATCGTCCGGGACCTCCGTATCCTCGGCATCCAGAGCCAGCAGCGCCCATATCCAGCCATTTAAGCCCTGAGCGCCCGGATCACCGGCGTAGTTATAAGTACCCTCTGCGATCAGGTCGATGGCCGAGCCATCGGGCTTCGTGCCGAAGTGGGTGGGGTCGCCCCCCAGGGCCAGCACCGTTAAAGCGATCCGGTGATACTCTGTGGCCTTGTTGCGGTCCAGGCATCCGTTTTTGGCGTATGCGTCCTCCACATGGGTTTTCAGTTCCGCTAAATAGTCGGAATAGCTCTCCCTTGTGCCGGACAGTGCCATAGCTATGGCCAGCCAATCGCAGACGGAATCGCCTGCGGGAAACAGCTCCCGGTCCTTCAGCAATTCACCCTTCTTGCCGCCCAGAGCGGACATTCCCTCCGCACTCTGTGCGATCTGTTTTTTCAAAGAGGGCTGCGCTTCCGCAAAGACCACCGTTGGGAGCAGAAGCAGCACGCAAAGAAGTGCCGCTAATATTCGTGTTGCTCTTTTCATGCTGCTGCCTCCCAGGTTCTATGGAATTTGTTTTGATAAGGGGTAAGGCCCGATCCCCGCCGCAGGAGCAGGGCAGGGGCCGCCTGTGCGGCGGTGGGGGATGGCTCCGTACCGCCGGTGGCCGGGAGAATATCTGTTTTCTCCTCATGGCACTTGGAGCAGCGATAGTGGATGTAACCATCCTCTGTTTCGGTGGGTTCCAAACGGTCCGTCTCCACGAAGTCGTGGCCCAGGGCTTGGTAGCCGCCGTTGATCCATAGGCCGCAGTAGCTGCTCAGTGAACCGTAGCCGCCTCCGGTGGAATCGTAGCCGCCGATGTCCTTGCCGTAGGACAGGGTGAAGCGCACATAAATGGTAATGCCGTTGCGAACCTTATAACCGCTCATGCCGGTACCCTCATACAGGGTGCCGTTGATGGAGTACATCCAGCCGGAGCCTTGGGTATAGTCAAACTCCCCGATGCTGTCCCGGTCATAGTTATCATTGGTGGTGATGCCGTCCCGCAGGATCAGCTCCCAAAGATGCTCCGGGACATTAGCTCGGTAGGCAATGTCGCCCCGGCTAATCCGGCGCAGATAGAAGTTCATGGTAGCAGACCCCTGGTAATCCGGCTCATAACCGCGCTCCTGCAGGAAGCGCAGCAGCACGGACGCCGCCGTTTCGCCCTCCACGATGTCCAGCGTACCGGTATCCAGAATGCCCAGGCCGATGGTGGTCGCATCCAGCACCACATCCACCGAGCCTGCCGGGTCGCCCTCACTGATCTGGTGATAGGTGACGGTGTAGACCTTCATGGTGGAGTTTCCGTTACCATCCCAGGCCAGCACCCGGACGATGTGGGTTTCTTCATCGCCCAACTGAGGGGGATCGAAATACAATTCGTAGGTGGGTTGAGAATCGCCATAGCTCTTTTCCACGGTTTTGCCGTCCAGCGTGACCCGAATTTGATTGGAATAGATCACACCGGCTCCCAGCTCTGCGTTGGCACGGGCAATCACCGTCAAGGGGAAGGTTTGGGAGCTCATGTCCAGGCTGGCCCCGTCCAGATTGGTAACGATGGAGGGTGGATAGTCCCCCACCGTCGGGTGGGTATCGTCCGCAAGATTCGCGTAATAGCCCACCCGGTACTGAACAAGTCCCAGAAAGGTCTCCCCATCATAAAGAGACAGCACAAAGAGGTTATCTGCGTTGAAATCCAGCTGTGCCTCGTAGTCCTGGTTATTCTGAGAAGTAAGCAGCAATCCGTTTCCGGAATTGGTCTCATTTTTCAGCCGGACACGGATATGCAGATCGCCCTTACCCAGGGGATAGGCCACAAAGGTCAGCTTGCTGTCGGGCAGCTCTGCCTTGGTAAGCTGCTGGGTTTTCAGTGTCGTATAAATGCGGGGGGTATCATCCTCCTCACCGCCGCTGCCGTGGTCACCTCCGCTGCCGCCGTGGTCCCCGTCGTCTCCGCCGGTGCCATCACCATGGTCACCGGAATCCTCGGAGCCGCCTTTGTTATCGTCTGACTTGGAGCCGCCCTGGTCGTCCTTGCCGGGGTTATCCGTGGGGTCTGTGGGGCCCGATGGATCCGGCTTGGTGTCATCGGGTTTCTGCGTGTCATCAGGTTTCTGCGGCTCATCGGGCTTCTGCGGTTCATCAGGTTTCTGCGGCTCTGATGGATCCTGGGCAGTATCCGTATTCTCTGTATTATCCTTGCCGGAGCTTTGTCCGCCGGTGCTGCCGGAGCCTTGCAGCGACTCTGCCTGGAGCCGATCCGGCTGAGTGCTGATGGGATTCTCCGGCCTTGTCCGACCGGAGGAAAGAAGTGAGAGGCTGATCCCTGCCACCAGCACAATGACCAGCAAAATACTCACGGCGCTATATAGGCCGCTATGTTTTTTCATACGGGTATCCTCCAAATGCTTATTTTGGATTCTTACCATCGTCTCCTAAAACAGGAGGCAATGGTAAAGCCCCAAAATATGGCGAATTGCCTCCCCTCCCAAAAGGGAGGGGAAGCTATGGATTCGCCTTGGTTTACTTGGAATTTTTGACGACCGCAACGGCGTCGGTGGAGTTGACGGCCTTGTCAAGGTTCACATCCGCGCGCAGGAACTTCCGCACAGAGACTTTCTCGAAGTCGGTGTACTTGCCGCTGTAGATGTCATAGGTGAGTTGCGCATCGTTGATGTCCACAACGCCTGTCTCGTTGACATCATAGCTCTGCTTCACTTCCTCGGCTGTGGCGCTGGCCTGGGTGATATTGGCCTCAGCCGTAGCCACAGTGAATGCCTCGCCCTTGTCCACGATCACCAGCCAGCTGTACACATTCTCACCGTAAGCGGTAGTCTTATACATGACATTATCGCCGTAGGCAAAAGCCTTGCCCTCTTCGGGGGTGCCGGTCACGGTTACCAGAAACACGGTCTTGTTATCCATCTGCACATACTCGGAAACAGCTACCTCCATGGTCAGAGTGGATTTCTTCTCGATGGTGATGACCAGATCGCCGGTGACATTGACGATAGTGTAGGTGTTATCGGCTCCCTCGGTGATAGTCACATTCTTGCCGCCCATAGTGGCAGTGATGGTGTACGCAAAGTTCTTCTGCTTGGCCACGGTGAAGGTGTAGTTAGCCTTTTCCTGAACGGTGCTCTCGCCGGTAGCATCACCTGCGCCGGTACCTGCAAAGGTGACCTTGTAGGTTTCCAGCGGCTTGACCTGCTTGTTGCTGTTGATGACGATGTTGCCGGTCACATCCGCACCGGGGATGGTGTAGGTGGTGGTGCCGTCGTCATTTACCTGGGCCGTAAAGCCGGTGTATTCCTTGCCGCCGATGGTCACAGCCATCTTGTAGACAAAGCCATCCGCAGGGGTCAGCTTGAAGGTGTAGTCAGTCTGGTAAGTAGCAGTCGCAGCACCGGTGGTATCGTCGCCCTGGACGACAGTGAAGGTCTTGGGAGTCTTGGTACTGGAGACAACCACATTGCCGTTGACATTGGGCACGGTGTAGATGCCATCCTCGTCCGGGCTAACTGTCGTTGCCTCACCGCCGCCGACGGTGACGGTGACAGTATAGTCATAGTTGGGGTCTGCGGGCTTGAAGGTCAGAGTGCCGCCTGCTACGATCACGGAGCCCTCCGCGTCGGTACGGGTGAAGCCATCCGGCAGAGTCACGGTGTAGCCGCTGACGGTAATACCGGCGGTGTCATCCAAAATGGCAGCCGCAGGTGCGTCAAAGTCAATGGCGTTTGCATTGGCATCCACACACGCTTCCGTTACTTTCACATCAGATTTACCCTGGCCGGCTGCCACAAAGCTCAGAGTCAGTGCATCGCCCAGCTCGGCGGCTTTGCCGTAACGCACGATTCGCACGGTGCCGTTGCCGGGGATCACGCGATAACCCTCGATGCTGGTGGCTTCCATTTTCAGCGTCAGAATGGCAGGGTCAAAAGAGAAGGTCATGTCGTAGGCGTTGTAGGTGGTCTTGCCGTCGTTGTTGCCGATGGCCACAGGGATCTCCACGATTTGGCCGGAGGCTACCTGCTTGTCCGCACCCAAGGACACGGTGTAGCCCTTGGCAGCAGGAGTCTCGACGGGAATGGTCAGCTCACTGCCGGCCACATTGTGAGGGACTTGAACCTGAGATGCACCGTCATCACTGTATGTCAGAAGGTTATCGACTTTCATCGTAAATTTTGCATTGGAAGTATCTGCACCCTCATTTGCGGTGAAGGTAAAAGATGCCCAATCACCTGCTGCAAAACTGGTATGAGAAGGATCATACTTATCAAAGGTCGTTTGCAAATAGGCGACTTTTACTGCGCCCTGTTTATTGGCGGGATCAATATCCGTAAAGCCGAGACGGGCAGGTCTACTTCCAAGATTTTTCCGTCCGGTGAGCGTGTAGGCATTTGTGTCAAAACTAATGGAAATGCCAACGGCGTCCGCAACAAGTTCCTTATCCAGACTCAAAGTCAGCGTCACGGTCTCACCGGGGGCGACAGAGGTCTTATCTGCGCTCAAGGTGATGGTCGGTTCATCTGCTGCAAAGGCGGCAGGTACCAGGCTCAGGACCATTGCCAATGTCAGCAGCACAGAAATTAGTTTTTTCATGTGGATTTGTTTCCTCCTTTATTCAGTTCGACTTTCCAGCCGGAAATTCTGTGATGTTGCCCAGATAATACTGGCAGATCATCAAAGCGTCCGAAACATCGACCGTCCCATCGCCGTTCACATCGGCAGCCGCATTCTGCGTTTCCGTCGGCGCTACATTGCCCAGATAAATCTGGCAGATCAGCAGTGCATCCGAAACATCAATGGTATTGTCTCCGTTCACATCCCCATATGTCACATCTGGCTTTGTGTCTGCCTTTGCATACTCAAAGGTGAACAGGGCGACGGGCCTAAAATTATTAGTGCTGCTGGATTCCAGTGTGACCGCCATCGCTGTTCCGTCCGCATTGCGGATATAGCGGGTGACGGGAGTGGTGACGGTCTGGGTGCCGTCACTGTTGGCCTTGTAGCTGTTTTTCAAGGTAACAGAGCGGATAGTTGCCGAGGACACCACATCTACAGCAAGGTCCGTCTCATAGCCGTATGCAGTAGAGTCTGCGTGGTAAATATCCACGCCCTCGTTGTAGGTAATGTCAACGCTCTCCGTTCCCTCCGGAACGATCACATGGTACTTGGGAATCTCCTCGTAGACATCTTTGAACTCGCTGTCCTCACTGCCCAGGGAAACAATGCCCTCGTAGGAGATGTTCTTCGCATCCAGCTTTTCTCCATTGACGGAGATAGACTGGAATGGCCGCTCCAGCTCTGCGGTCTTGGACACGTTCAGGATGGCCGTGGCCGGTGCGATCTTGGCATAGTTCGTGCCGCCGCTGTCGTCCTTGGGGATCGTCCGGTTGGGATCCATGCCTACAAGGTAGTAGGTGCCCTCCTCTGTGGGGGCGGTGAAGGAGAAAGTGCTCTTTCCGTCAGCCGCTTCCTTGTACTGCTCGATTTGCTCCCACTTGTCGTTATACAGGAACACATCCAGGTTCGAGAAGGGATAGAAGTCGCTGCCCTCGAAGGTGGTACCGTAGGCCTGGGTATTCACTGTCATCTGTGTGCCGGGACGGACGCTGTATTCGTCCTGGTCGAAGCAGGTAAATGCACCGCCGCTGGACCAGAAGCTCCAGTTGCTGTACATGGCCACATCCCAGGTATCTCCGTTGGACAGCAGGATGTAGTCCGAGGTGGAACCCCAGCCGGGACTCATGTAGGGATAGCAGTGATTCCTGTAATACATTAAATTCTCGTCATGGCCCCAAAAATTTGCCATGTAGAGGCTGGTGGGAGAGCCGGTGATCTTCAGCGCAGCCAGTGTGTCCGCCGTATAGGCAGTCTCCTCGTCCATGTAAAGAACATCGTCTCTGAGGATGAAGCCCTCCAGGTCGCTGCGGGTATATTTCCCCTTCCCGCATTCCTCCTCCGGCAGGCCGATAAAGTAGCGCTCCAGCAGGTAGAGATACAGGTGCAGGCCGGTGGGCCGCTCCACGATGTTCTCATCCACATACTCGCCTTCACCGTTTGCCGTATGGAAGCGGTAGAACTCGGGCATGTCGTACCGGCTCAGGTCGAAGTAGGGAACCGTGATGGCCTTGTGGCAGAGAATCGTCCCATCCTTGCCCCTGATGGGTACGCCGTCGTTGGAGATGGTCACATACACCGTGACCTCCTTGGCGGGGGTCTCATCGTAGTTATACTGTGCGTCCAATCCGTGGGGAGCTTCCTTGACCGTGATGGTAAAGGTCGCTGTAAGCTCTTTGCCGTCCGAGCAGGTCGCCTTGACCTTTGGCTCATAGGTGCCGGGGTCTTTCTCTGATACATAGAGTGAGCCGTCCTTGACCTTGGTTTGGACGCTGAACTGCGCTGCGTTGGTCAGCGTGTAGGTCAGCGTATGGCCGTCCGTATCTTCAAAGACATCTGCCAGCTTGATCTCCAGCAGGCTGCCGGCCACCACCTCGCCGGTGGTGACGGCATCCGCCTTCACGGAAACGCAGGAATCCGCAGCCAGCGCCGGTATGACGCCGAATACGCCTGCCGACAGAGCCAAAGTCAGTGCCAGCAGCAGAGATAGTATGCGTTTTCTCATGTTTGTTTACCTCACTTATGCGTAGGTTACATCCAGCGCGCGTAGAGCGTCATGTTGCTGCGCACCGGGTCTTTCTGTGTATCCCAGGGCTTGGTGAGCGCCTGATCTGCATACCAGCCGCCGAACACTGCGCCGGGCTTCGTGGGCGTCATGACTTCGCCGATGACACCGCCCCGCTTCACGGAAACGGCCTCCAGCTCTGTGCCGCCGCTGGTCTCAAAGCGGACCTTCTTCTTGCCCAGCAGGGCCAGCAGGATCAGCAGCAGGGCCAGCAGGCCCACACCGCCTATAATCCACCAGGTGGCGCTTCCTGCGGCGGCGCCCTCGGCCCAGTTGGCGTAGAGGGTCATGTTGCCCTTAACGGTGTCCTTGTGGAAGTCCCACTTTTGGGTGCGGTCCAGGTCTCTGTACCAGCCCTCCAGGTGGTAGCCCTCCCGGATGGGGTCCTCGGGCTTTTTCACCTTTTCACCGTACTGGACGGTCTGGGAAGGGACCTCCGTGCCGCCGTTGCTTTCAAAGGTAACGGTGCAGTCCGTGGTGACGATGACAGACACGCTGTTATCCTTCACGGCGTATCCGGCCATGCCGTCCTGGGTGGAAACCAGGGTGTTGGTGGGGATAAGCTGCGACACACCCTTCGTGCCGATGACCTTCATCTGAAAGCTGCCGACTACCACCTCCGGCTCCCATGCCTCGCCGCCCTTAAAGGACACGAAGTTCAGATAGAAGGCTCGCCCGCCGGTGCGGCGGCCTAAGTCGCTCCAGCGGATGCCGGGAGCGGTCATGACGCTGCCGTCCACCAGCTGGAGGAAGGTGTCGTCGTACTCAATTTCCGTCTGCATACCGTACATATCGGTGCTTTCCTGGGCATCGGTGCGCTTGAGCACCAGGGTCACGGTGATGGTCTCGCCGGTGGTGGCCCGCACCTCGTATGCACCGCCTACGGACAGGTCGAAATTGTAGCTGCGGCTCTCGTCTGTTTTGCCGCCCGTCTGCGAGGCAAAGGCTGCGGTGGGCAGCAGGCACAGCAGCAGACACAGGGCTGCCAATAGTGTAAAAATGCGTTTTCTCATGCTGATCTCCTTCTCTCTCCGCCCGGTTGGGCCGTTTTTTGCCCGGCTTGTCCGGTGCGAAGTCCCCAACGGGGGATAGCCTCCCCTCCCGCCGGGGAAGGGAGGCTGGCAGGACCTTAGTTAAACTGATTCACGATGGCCACAGCGTCGGTGTGATCCACCACCTTAGTGGCGTTTACATCGGCCCGCAGGAACTTCTCCACGGAAACCTGGGTGAAGTCACTGTATGTGCCGTTATACATATCGTAGACCAGCTGCGCATCGTTGACATCCACTTTCCCGGTCATGTTCACATCGAAGCCCAGGGTGATGGTGACCACATTGTCTGCGGCAGAGATGGCGACCTTGGCGGCGGCCTCCTCCTGGGTCAGGGTCTGACCCTTGTCCACGATCACCAGCCATGCGTACTGATCCGTGCCGTAGGCATTGACCTTATACATGGTGTTGCCGTTATAGGTGAAGGCTTTGCCGCCCTCGGGGGTGCCCTTGACCGTTATGAGCATCATGGTCTTGTCGTTCAGCTCCAGATATTTGGACACGGTCACTTCCTCCGCGCTGTGGGAGACCTTTTCCACCTTCACGACCAGGTTCCAGCTATTGGCGTAT
>OHCB01000389.1_pt1 | contig 16973 bp, 10 predicted proteins | sample 1577501 | NCBI WGS metagenome assembly OHCB01 (sample SAMEA3879582, study PRJEB24766) | human gut metagenome | biome: human-associated habitat; feature: feces | place: USA | collected 1985/1987
TTTCTACCTCCAGACGGAAGCTGAAGATCGGGGCGTTTCTTGCGGAGATCCGGGGAATGGATGAGAGGAAAGCTACGGATTTACCATCCTTGGAAATGTCTATAATACGATTCGTGAGCCAACTGATTTTACTGCCAAAGCGTTTAACCTCTGGCATACAGACATAATCACTTGGTTTTGTAATCTTCATAAAATCAGCTCCAGTTTCTTCCGGCACAGATACCACTGAATAATCAACTGTCTGAGCACACGCCACACCGGACACCGATAAAGCAAAAGCCAAAAGCATTATTTTATTTCTCATACGCCTTTCATTCTCCGGTATAACGATAGTAAACAGTACTGTCCTCTTCTTCATCATCATCCGAAGAATCAGGCAGCCAAGTAATCACCATGACATTTTCCTTGAAGGAAACCTTATCACGCTCAACAACATCATCACCATCTTCATCCGAATACTTAAGTACGAGGTTATCACCATTCAATGAATAAGTGCCATAGTCCATCATATACTTATCAGACAGAGAGCCTAAATGAGTTATTTTGTGGGTCTCAAATGCTTCATCCACCCACTCCTTCATCTTCTGAGCAGTTACATTCTCGCCTCTGTCGAATGACAAAGCGACAAACTTCCCCCCTTTAAAAAGAATCATCTCTGGCGTACCTTCACCTTCCAAGCCCGTAACCCAATAACCTTCAATGGCCGAACCATTTTCATCGTCATCACTGCAAGAACTGAGCAATGGCATCGTAATTCCCGTAAACAGAACGAGACAAAATAAGTATTTTAACAATCTCATAATTAATAATTTATTGGTTAATAAAATGTGAGTTCTATGATAGAGGCTCCTCGCCTGAAAAGACGACGAGAGCATACAACGTTTCTATGAAGGAGGATTGAAAATTAATTAGGGATTAGAATCGAATAAGTTCTGTTGACAAAATCAATCAGAGGATGGGAGTCCTGCTTTCCCATAATTATTGCCATATAGGCATAAAAAAGACGTGGGCTATCCGTTGTTATCTAGTTATCAAGCCTTCGCATTGCTCTTACTCAAGATAATACAGCACAGTTAGCCCACGTCTGAATGTGTATATCTTGTTGTTTGCGCATCTCCCCAAATGTAAGGATACACTTAGGGCTGCGCAAACAGGGAATACACCCGACGTGACGTCTGTTGCTATAATCTTCTGAGTAATTAGTCAAATGTGCGAAGTTTGATAACTGAAGACTAACGCATAAAACGCCTATTTTATCGATATGTCCCGAACCCACCAATTCTTTCGAACTGACGGATTCGAGGGCAAAGGTAAAGAGTAATTTTGAATTATGCAACTAATTGGGGAAATCTTTTTTAGAACATTCACAAAAAAGGACTCTGTCCATTTCTTTATCGTCAAAACAATTTCCCTGAGTCTTACCCAAGACGCTTAATTGGTATCGCACGACTGTTTTTATGACGGCTTAATAAGAAATGAGGATTCTGATACACGCGGTATCAATTCGCTGGCACTATCCACCGACCTCAAACCCCTCAAAAAGCAAAAAAGAGAAGAAGCAACGGCACACAGATTATGCGCCATTGCTTCTTCTCTCTCAATAGTATTTTTCCACGATTGTCATATCTCTCACGATGGCGAATACCATTCGCCGTCATCGTCAGAGTCGTCGGTATCGGTTTTCTTGCCGTTCATCTGTTCGAGTTCCTCCGGCGTGTATTCGTCTTCGTAGTGCTGTTCCACTGGGCCTTCCTGGAGGTCAAGGGGAAGCTGCGGCGCGAGTTTGAGCGGTGCGAAGTGCTGGTCGTAGAACTTCTGGTAGTCGTCGAAACTGTAGGTCGTTCCGAGCAGTTCGGCATTGCTTGCTGAGATGATGACGAGGCGGGCTTTTTTCATGTCGGCAGCAAAGCGGGCATCGGCAAAGAGCTGTTGCGCATAGAGGTGTGCCTCGGCGAAGGAGTTGAAACCCGCCACGCGCAACTGGGTGATTTGCGGATCGCGCACTTGGGCGATGTCGAAATTACGCACCTTGAAACCCGTGAAGTTGAAATGCGCCAGGTCGTAGAGCACTTGTCCGTCGGGCAAACTACCTGTTGGGTAGGCCACGATGCAGATGAAGGGGACATCTTTGTCGGTCGTCAGTTCCTTGCGGTGCCCCGCTTCATCAACGGCGGCATTGGCCTCCGCACTGCGGTGTGACCAAAGCGAACCGAGGCCTGTGCCGTCGCCCGTCAGCAGACGGCCGCTCTCAAGGCCTTTCACCAACAAACCGGCCATTTCGCTCACGTCGCTGTCGGGGTATTTGCTAACGAGTTCACGCAACTCTGCCATGATGTCTTTGTTGTCGGCATGTCCAATTTGGCTGAGGGCATGCACGAAGATGAACTTCGGACGGTTGGCACCGTTGGGGAATTTGTTGGTGGAGAGCGCAAAGTTTCGCGCCACCACATCGGTTTGGTGCTGGCGGTAGGCTTCATAAGTGGCCGTGTAGAGCGAATCTTCAATGGCCTTTCCGAAACGCGCGTTGCGCTCGAAGTCGGGGTCGTTGATGAGCCGCGTCATCGCGTCGTCGGGATATTGCTGCGCCATGAGCGCCCGATAAGCATCGGCCTCCGCCGGTTTGTTCCAACGCGAATAGAGCAGGAAGAGCTGATAATAGACATCGGCCATTTTCTCAAACTCGGGATATTCGCGTTGCAGGCGCTTCAAGGTCTTTGCGGCCAGGGGGAAGTCCTCCAGTTTGTCTTTCTCAATGAGACCAGCGTTGTAGAGGCCGTCTTGTATGATGTCGTGGCAAGCCGTCTTCGCCTCTGGCGTGAAAGGAATCTGCTTCAGATAGAACTCGCGCGTGTGTGGGTCTTCGGCAATGGAGTCAGCAGCCGCCGTGTCTGCCGTGGAATCTGCGGCCTCGGCAGAAGCGTTGGCGTTGCTGATGGAATCGTCGGCGGCATAGTCATATTCGTCCGATTCCGCCGTAGCCAAAACCGTGCGGTTTGAGCGGCGCCAGTTGTCTTCGTTCTTACGCCGTCCCCAACGCTTCTGAAAATCCAGTTTGCCTTGATTGACCATCGTCGGGTTGTAGAAATACCACGTCTGCGCATTCTGGCTGTTGGGCTGTTGCGAATTGTTGTTGCGGTTGCCGCCAGCATTTCCGCCACCGGCATTCCCGCCGTTTTCGCTGCGACGAGCCTCCGCAATGGAGTCGGCCTTGCTGCGACGCTCAAGTTCCTCGCGGTGTTTGAGGTCTTTGATGACGCGGTCGATGGCCTCGTTGCGTTGCGCTTCGGACATGGTGCTCAGCAAGAGCAGACTGTCTTGGAGATGCACGGCCGAAGTGTACGGCACCAGTTCGTCGAGCACCGTTGAGCGGCGCGTGATGTCTTCATATCCTGGATAGGTCTTGTCGATGAGGCCGATGGCTTCGGCGTAACACGTCTGTGCCTTATCGTAAGCCCCCAAGTCCCAATAAACGCCGCCGAGTTTCAGCAGCAATACGCCTTTCTCCACGCCAGCACGCTTGGCCTTCGTTCGCCCCGTTTCGTAGGCTTTCACAGCGTTGGCCGTGTCGGCGGCTGCGAGATGGATATTTCCGATGGCATAATAGACCTGGTCGAGATATTCCGCATTGTTTGCCGAGCGTGCCATGCGGCGCAGACGTTTAAGCATTTTCTGCGCGTTGCGCCCCGTGGCCACCACCTCCGTTTGACGGATGCGGGCGTTGAAGGCCGTTTCGTAGGGCGGCGACTGGCGCAGGCATTTTCCGTATGCCTTATAGGCCGCCTGGGCATGCCCGAGCGACGTTTCCACCTGAGCGAGCAAGAAATAAAGACGGGCACGCTGCGCTTTTCTGCGTTCCCAGCGTGCCGTTTGCCGCAGATAGGGCAACGCCTCTTCAAGGCGGCCTTGTTTGAGCAGGAGGTTGGCCATGCTCACCGTCTGCTCGCGCTGCAGACGCGCCGTCAGCGAGTCACGTCCCGCCCTTTTGAGGGCATCTTCGGCATCGTAAAACCAGTCTTCCTGCGTATAGCAGCGAGCCAGCCAAATGCGGGCTTCGGCAGCCACCAGCGGTTCGGCGGCATACTGGCGGGCGATGTATGAGAAGGTGGCTGCGGCCTCCAGGAAGTCTCCTTTCTGGAACTGCGCCTTGCCCATCAGTAGCCAGGCATTCTTCAAAAATGGGTTGAACTCCTTGCGGCTCAGATAGGCCTTCATCTTCGGCGACTTGCGCTTGTTGCCCTTCACGATGGGGCGGCGCTTGATGCTGTGGAGCTGGATGGCCTTTTGGCATTTGGTGATTGCCGTTTCGAAATTGCTCTTGCCGAGCGTCTTCGACTTCTCATTGCCGACGGGGAAAAGCGGCAAGGTCTCGGTGTAATTGTCCTTGTTTCCTTTTTCCTTTTCTTCGAGTCCTGCCTTATAAGCCTCGCTGCCGTTGAAATAGACATTGAAGCGCGTGTTGAACGACTGCCAAAAACGCGTTGCCCCCGTGTTCTTCTTGGATGAACACGAGGTCAGGAGAAGCAGAGGCAGAAATGTTGCCAAGATGCCGAACAGGATATGTCTGGAACTATGTTTCACAAAATATAATGCTTGTCTTGTAAGGGATGGAGGGATTTTTCCAACGTTAAGTAATAGTATTTCATTACTAACTAAAACGCTTCTGCAGCCACTTTATTGCTCTTGCCAGGAAGTAAATGGCGATGGCACAGAGGATGATGGCGGCTCCACTCGGCACATTGGCGGCATAGGAGAGCCAAAGGCCGCCCAAGCAGCCGGCATAGCCGATGAGAGCAGAGAAGAGAAGGATGCCGCGGAAGGTGCGGGCAAAGAGGGCCGCCGTCATCTGCGGCACGGAGAGGAGCGACACGACGAGGACGATGCCGACCATGTGGAGGCAACCCACGATGGTGAGCGCCATGAGGGCCGTCATGACGGTTTCGAGCGTGCGGACGGGAAGACGCTGCGTGCGGGCGAAATCGCGGTCGTAGGCAACGAGGATGATGGCGTCGAGGCAACGGTTGAAGAAGAGGAAGGTGAGGGCGGTCAGCATGCCCATCAGCCAAAGGTCGCTCTGCGTGATGGAGAGCACATCGCCAAAGAGGTAGGCGGGGAGGTCGGTCATGAAGCCTGGCGTGAGGTAGGAAAACAGGATGCCGATGCTCATGCCGAGCGTCCAGAGCAGGGCGATGGCGGAATCTTCCCGCACGCGTTTCCTGCTGGAAAGCGCCCCAATGCCCAAACCAGAGAGAAGGGCGAAGACAGCGGCGCCGACAAGGGGCGAGAAACCGAAATAGGCACCCAAGCCAACACCGCCCAAGGAGGCGTGGGCCATGCCGCCGCCCATGATGACCATGCGGCGCGTCACGACATAGGTGCCGACCATAGCGCAGAGCAAACAGGCCAAAAGGCTGCCGAGCAAGGCATGCTGGAAGAAGGTATAGGTGATGAGCATAGGCTGATGTTTGACGTTTTCTGCAAATTTACAAAAAACTTGTCGGATGGTCGGAATGAATGGTTTATCAAATGGCCAGCCACGCGAGAAAACACCAACAAAAATACAGGTCAAAATTGCTCAACTTATTCTTTCACCATACCAAAAAACCGGGCGATTCCCCTTTGCGAGGAATCTCCCGGTTTTTATTATTGTTCAGCAAGAATTGCTATCAGTTGGGGAATACAGGTTTTGGCATGAAGCGATCTGCCGTGTTGGAGATTTCTTCAACCATACCTTCTGGCATTTCCTTAAGAACGCCCTTTGCTACGAGTTCGTCCATATCGGCCTTAAACTCGTCGTAGGCAGCCTTCGGGAAGACGCACCATCCGTTGCCGTAGTCGCCGATGTACATGGCAACCTGACGGAGGAAGCCCCAGCGTTCGAAGAACGGGAAGAGGTTGTAGCCAGAGAGGCGGCTTGCCTTGCGGATGTAGTTAAGCACGAACGGCATAGAGTTGGTGTTGCGTGAAGTGTGGCCAGCAGTGATGTACTTCGTCCAAATTGAGTTTGGATATGCAGCCTTCAAGCGAGCCAAACCATTGTTCTTGTCGTTGTTCTGAGCAGAGGCAACGAGTTCGTACTTGTCGACGCCGTCTTTCTTTTCAATGTTAGAACCGCCGTCTTTGTCGGTCTGACGAAGTGCCTCATACATATCAGGCGTGAAGTCTGGCATGTTCTTAACCACCGTGAAGTAGTTGTTCAACATGATATACGGGCAAAGCGTTTCACCAACGCCCACTTCGTGGATGCTCAAGCCCTTCACGAGGTTTTCAGACTGCTTGACAATGGTGTTGTCCTTCATTTCCTGACCCAGAGCATAGTAGTCAGCGTTCCAACTCAAACCGCCAACATTATCGTAAGCCTTCTTACGGGCATCGCTGGCAATTGTCACGCCAGAGAGGTTGTCGTCAATGAAGTGCTTACGTGCAGGCGCCCACTGCTGAATCTTGTCGCTGGTGCGGTAGCCCATCTTCATGACGTTGTAGTAAGAGTTCATGTTGTTGGTAACTTCCGTCGTACCAGTCCAGCAGAAGTATGGGTGGAGCTGATGCTGGTGTCCCCACTCGTGGCTAAGACCCCAGATGGCGTCGTCATCGCGGTTGATCAACGTGTTGCAGTTGAGCACACGGCTTTCCTGGTCAACGTGGAAGGATACGCCAAGGCCGCCCTGGAACATGTAGTAAGTATAGTTGACATAAGCGAAGGTGCGGTTCTTCGGAACGAGGTTGTACTTCGTGAAGCCGAGCACGTCGTGTTCCCAAACGATCAGAGAGTCGAGCACGTTCATATACTGCTTATAGCCGAGGCCGCCAGTGGTTGACTTACAGAAGCTGTGCAAGCCCTTGGAAGACCAAACGGCGTGAACCTTCTTCGAAACAACGTCCATGTGAGAGTTCTTGGCATTACCAGTCAGCTCGTGCATCTGCTCGTTGGTGAGGTCTTCAGAGAGGTAACCGTTGACAACAGCGTTGATGAAGTGAACCTTCAACGGAGCAACAGCGTCTGGATCCGTGTCATCGTCATAAACGATGTAGCCAAGACCGTTGTATGCAGCATCCCAAGCGCCATAATAGGTCAAGCCCATCTTCGTCGGCTGGTATTCGATGACGTTCAAACCGTTTTTGAGGGTAAAGGTAGCCGTTTGCGGATCACCACCGTCGAAGTTGCTGCCCTTCTTGCCGTTGTACCAAGAAACGATTTTCAACTTAGCCGTGCGGCCTTCTGGCATTTCGCAAGCAATGGCATAAGTGCCCGGAGCGAAGCTGATGCCCGTCACGCCAGCCATCTGGTCGTAGTATTTGCCATCGACATTCCATTTTGCAGCCAACGCCCGAACGCTGAGCAAGCAAGGGAATTCTGCCACACGGTATTTCTTGTCGTAAGAACCGTCATAAAGTTTCAGCGCGAGGCCCTTCACGAACGGATTCGAAATGGCTTCGATTTGGTCGAGGGTCACGTCCTTCTTCAAAGAAGTAAGGAGGTCGTCGGCGAAGATATCAAAGGCCGTTGTAGCGCCGCCGTCCTGCATGAACTTCATTTCAGCACAAGAAGCGTAGCCCAGCGTACCGTCGTAAACACGGACCTGAACAGAAATTGGGTTAACGAGGGCACCGTTAAACTTAACGGTGTATTCGTTGTTGCTTCCGTTGTTGTTGAAATCGCCGAAGTGCTTATATTCAGTGTCGCCCTGGAGCTTATAGTAAACGCTGAAGTTACCGAAGTTACCATTGGTGCCACTCTGACGCGGAACGTAGGTCATGTAGTCGATGTTGCTGACATTCTTGAAGTTGTAGGTCAGAATCGCTGGATTGGTCTGCGACACGACAAACTTACTTGGGCTGTAAGCCGAGTGGTAGAGCGTTGACAAATCGTTGTCATAAGTGTATGCCACACCGCCGTCGCTGCCCGAATTAGCATGCGTGTTGTCTGTTGCCGAAGACGGATAGATGCGGATGTCTGTCGGGAGTTCGGCAGCCGAACCGTCGGCAGCCTGCGTCACGACGAGTGTCTGCGAAATCTTGCCGTCGTTGCTCACAAATTCTACGTTGGCCGAACGAGCCTCCATAGCGTAGTTTTGGTCTACGTGAACGTAAACCGAATTGTCGGAACCTTTGCGCACCTTCACCCAGCTCTGGTCGCTGCTCACCGTGTATTTCACGTTGGCCTTGATGTTGAGGCAGAGCGTACGCTCGTAACTATTGACGCTCTGGTTGTGTGGCGTTACAATCATCTTGAGAGAACCTTCAGGCAGCGTGTTCTGCGCGAAAGCAGGCACTGTCGTGAGAGAAGCCATCACCAAGGAGCCGTATAATAAGTTTTTGAAAATATTCATCGTTTGATGTTTTTTGGAATAAATCAGACAGCGCACAGAAGACGAGTGCTGTCGTTGGTTTAAAGCTATCGAAATCTATGAGCGCTTATCAGAGCACCACTTTCTGTCCGTTCACGATGTAAACGCCAGACTGGAGCGAAATGGTTTCAACGCCATTGACCGTTCCGGCCCATACCGTCTTGCCGTTGAGCGCACGAACCGTTACGCTGATGGCGTGTTCGCTCTGGAGGGTGAGGTTGCCGCGTGAAGTGGCAATCTGGAGCGTGCCGTTTTCGTTGACAACCTGGCCGATGCCAGTGGTCATGTCTTCGCCCACGGCGATTACGCTGGTGTTGATGCTGATGTTGTCGTCTTTATATACCGAGTTGGCCACGATGCGTGCAAACACTTTGGCGTGCGGGGTGAAGAAATTATATTTAGCACCCTGTGCGAAGTAGTCGTTCATGGCTGCAGACGTACGTCCTGGCATGAGTTCCTTCTCTTCGCCGTTTTCAATGGCATACCAAGTAACAACACCTTCCGTTGTACCCGTGCTGGTTGCCGTCACGCCGATGTTGCGCAATTCGGTCAAATCAATACCGTTTTCGCGACGCTTGGCCCATTCAGCCACTGGCATGTAAGGCACGCCGTCTTTTTTCTTCACGTTGGCATAGCCTGAAATATCAACGGGAGCCTGCGGATTAAACGAGAGTTGCGTTGGACGCACGGCACGCAAAGGCAGCGCACCGAGGCCGAGCTGATTGTTTGACACGTTCAAACTGTTGGTCTTTGAGCTACCCGACAAATAGATTGAGCTGATTTTGTTGTTGGCGATTGAAACATCGCTCAACTTGTTACAGTTGGCCAAATTGAAAGTTGTGCTCAACGAGTTGTTGTCGCAGATGAGCTGCTGCATCGTCGTGATGCCAGCTGGCCAAATGATGTTGGTCAGGGCGTTGTCGTTGCAGATGAGCGTGGAGAGCTGCGGGTTGCCAGCCAAAGAGAGAGTCCTCAACTGGTTGTGGCTCACGTCAAGATAGTCGAGCGAAGGGTTGCTTGAGGTGTAAACCGCCGTAAATTCGTTGTTGCTCACGTCGAGAGAGCGCAGCGTGTTTGCGCGGATGACGAAGGAACCAGAGAGTTGGTTGTTGGCCACATTGAAGTTTTCAATGCTCAGGAGGTCCTTTTCAGGATAGCTCGACTGCGTAAATTCGATCTTGTTCAGCTTGTTGTTGCTGGCATCGAAGTCAACCAACTTCGTCATGCCCTGCAAAGGCACGGTCATGAGGTTGTTGTTTTGCAAGAAGAGCGAACGCATGTCCTTGGCATTGGTGAGGTCGATGATTTCCACACCGCAATTGGGGCAAGCGAGCATGTCCCAAGCTTCGTTGCCAGAGATGGTGATGAAAGAGCCCTTCACCGTGCCCGTGATTTGAAGCACTTCGCCAGATTCGGCCTTGTAGGTTTCCACTTGACCGTCTCCCCAGTCAACGGTGACACCAGCATAGGTGCGGTTCACCTGAAGCGTGATCTCAGTCCCTACGGGTTTTGAGGTGTTCAGCTTAACGGTACGTACCGTTGCTCCAGCCGTGAGGCTTCCAGCGAGGAGACCACCAACGAGGAGTGCTGATGTTAAGTAGTTTTTTTTCTTCATATATTTGTAAAAAGATTTGTTTTACATAGAAGGAGCAAGCGGCACACGAATATCGGACTACGCTATAACGAAGCAGTCCGAACCGATTCATGCCTATTACTCTCCATGCAAATTTCGCAATTTAATTTGGATTGCAGTAGCGTTTCTCTGTATAAATAATGTCAAAAAGCCATAATGACAACAGAAGGGAACAACGGAGGCCCTCTTTCTGGGCAACATGAAGGCTATCAAGGGGGAAGGCGCGGCCGCCTCCGTCAACAAAATTTTCCCAGCCACTGTTTTTTTTCGACCACACGGGCGCCTGTTGCACTGAATATTTATGTACTTTTGTAGGGGCGTACCGCTTTTTCACGTGGGCTACGCTTCCAAACGGAGTTCATTACTTAATCACAACTACTATAATACTATAACATGAAAAAAGGTTTTCTGAGTTTGGCGATGCTCTTTTTGATCGCCATCACCTCTTTTGCCGAGGGTAGGGCCAAATATGTGTTCTACTTCATTGGCGATGGTATGGGTGTCAACCAAGTGAACGGCACCGAAACGTATCTTGCGGCCTTGCAGGGACGCATCGGCGTTGAACCGCTGCTCTTTACGCAATTTCCGGCCGTGGGCCTCGTCACCACTTTTTCTGCCACCAACGGCGTGACGGACTCTGCCGCCGCTGGCACGGCGCTGTCCACGGGACGCAAAACGAAAAACAGTGCGCTCGGCATGCTGGCCGACCTGCAGACGCCTGTCACGAGCGTGGCCGTATGGGCCCAGCAGAGCGGAGCTGCCGTGGGCATCTCAACAAACGTTTCTGTTGACCATGCCACGCCAGCCGCTTTCTATGCCCACCAGCCCAAGCGCGACTTATATTACGAAATCGGCAAGGACCTCATCAAGGCCGATTTTGACTTTTATGCCGGCTCTGATTTCCGACAGCCGGAAAATAAGAAGGACACCACGGCTACGGGAACATTGTTTGAGCGCTGCGAGCAGGCGGGATACACCATTGCCCGCAGCTACAAGCAGTTCCAGAAGACAAGCAAGCAGGCGAAGAAGTTCATCCTCCTGCAGCCTTCTACCCCAAGCAACAACGACCGCACGTGTTTGCCTTACGCCATCGACCGCAAGCCGGGCGACTTGACGCTGCAAGACATCACGCGTGCCAGCATCTCGTTCCTCACGCAGAAACAGAAGGAGAAAGACGGTTTCTTCCTGATGATTGAGGGCGGAAAGATTGACTATGCCTGCCACGCCAACGACGCGGCGACGGCTTTCCTCGAAACGATTGATTTGGACAACGCGGTGAAGGTGGCCTATGAGTTTTATCAGCAGCACCCCGACGAAACGCTCATCGTCATCACGGCCGACCACGAGACGGGCGGCATCGTCTTGGGACGCGGCGCCTATGAACTCCACACCGACCTGCTGAAGTTCCAGAAGATGAGTGCTGAAGAATACACTCGCTATCTCGACCGCCTGCACAAGAAGTTGGGCAACAAGCTGACTTGGAAACGTATGCAGCGCGACCTGAAGGAGAACTGGGGATTCTGGGGAGGCGTGAAGCTATCTGACCACCAGACCGACCGCATGAAGCGTGCTTTTGAGGCTTACATCAACGGCAAATCGGCCAACTCGAAGAATCTTTACAGCACGCTGAGCGGCATCAGCGACGCTGCCCGCCGCACTCTCGCCGAATGTGCCTTGATTGGCTGGCAGAGCGGCGGCCACTCTAACGGCTACGTCCCCGTCTTCGCCATCGGTGTCGGTTCTGAGGCTTTCGCCGGAAAGATCGACAACACGCAGATTCCTTACCGCATTGCCAAGGCTGCGGGATGGAAGGTGCCTGAAGGTGAAGACAAGTAACACATTCTGGGAAATCGCCATCGGCATTTCCGATGACACAATCAGCGCATTGGATTTTTCAGTGCATTCAAAAAAACTCGTTGCAGATGCTCTTGCGGCTCTGCAACGAGTTTTTTTTATTTTATCCCCATCAAGCATTTGGAAGGCTTGGAAGAACGGGCAATCGCCCCCGTTTTCTGAAACACATTCCAAGGATATTTGCGGATTGAACGAGGCGTGGCATTTCAAGAAAGCAGTCTGTCGGCGAACGCCGCCCCAGAGGCGGTCGTCTCACGTCCCAGAGACGGTCGCGTCACGTCCCAGAGGCGGTCGTCTCACGGCCCAGAGGCGGTCGCACCACGTCCCAGAGGAGATGACTAGTATTAGGTTCGGATTTTCTTGAAGATATGACGACCAATTTTGAAGAGTATACACCTCAAAGGAATGCAATTGTCAGACCAGCCATAACGATGCTCACCATCGACATCAGTTTGATCAAGATGTTGAGCGACGGGCCAGACGTGTCTTTAAATGGGTCGCCAACCGTGTCGCCAACAACGGTGGCCTTGTGGTTTTCACTGCCTTTGCCACCGAAGTTGCCTTCTTCAATCAGTTTTTTGGCATTGTCCCATGCGCCACCGGAATTAGACATGAAAACGGCAAGCGTGAAGCCGGCAGCAAGTCCGCCAGTGAGAAGTCCGAGAACGCCAGCCACTCCGAGAACGAGGCCGACAATGATTGGGATGACGATGGCGAGCAGCGACGGGATGATCATCTCACGCTGGGCACTGCGCGTGCTTATCTCCACACAGCTGCCATAGTCGGGGGTTGCCTTGCCTTCAAGTATGCCCTTGATTTCACGAAACTGCCGACGCACTTCCTGAACCATTGATTCTGCGGCACGCCCAACGGCGCCCATCGTGAGGCCGCAGAAGAGGAAGGCCGCCATCGCGCCGATGAAGGCGCCAACGAGCACCTTCGGATTGATGAGGTTCACCTGGAAGAAATTGATGAAGTCGATCGTGGTGGCATCCGTCGGATTGAAAACGTTTCCGGCAGCGTCAACATATTGTTTGCCGTTTTCAACGGCACGCACCATGGCCACCTTGATTTCCTCGATGTAAGAAGCAAGGAGGGCAAGGGCCGTCAGCGCGGCAGAACCGATGGCAAAGCCTTTACCCGTGGCGGCGGTGGTGTTGCCCAGAGCGTCGAGGGCATCGGTGCGCTCACGCACTTCTTCGCCCAGTCCGCTCATCTCCGCGTTGCCGCCAGCGTTGTCGGCGATGGGGCCGTAGGCGTCAGTGGCAAGGGTGATGCCGAGGGTTGAAAGCATGCCGACGGCAGCAATGCCGATGCCGTAAAGTCCCGTACTGATGGACTTTGCAGAGAGCGACATATCGAAACCGTTGGCACAGAGATAGCTGAGCATGATGGCAACGGAGATGGTCACCACTGGTATCATCGTTGAAATCATGCCAGTTCCGATGCCTTTGATGATGACGGTTGCAGGACCGGTTTGCGAGGCCTCGGCAATTTTCTTCGTCGGCTTGTAGCTCTGCGACGTATAGTATTCCGTTGCCTGTCCAATAATGACACCAGCGGCGAGACCGCTGATGACGGAGAAGGACAGTCCGAGCCAGTTTTCAATGCCCAGCAGATAGAGGATGACGAAGGTGGCGACGGCAATGAGCGCGGCACTGACGTTTGTGCCAAGCGCCAGCGAGCGGAGCAGGTCTTTCATGGTTGCCCCTTCCTTCGTGCGCACCAGATAGATGCCAATGAGAGAAAGGAATATGCCGATGGCGGCAATAATCATCGGAGCAATGACGGCGCGAAGCTGCATGTCGCCGTTCAAGGCAAAGGCCGTGGCCCCCAAAGCGGCCGTCGACAGGATGGAACCGCAATAGCTCTCATAGAGGTCGGCGCCCATTCCGGCAACGTCACCGACGTTGTCGCCCACGTTGTCGGCAATGGTGGCGGGATTGCGAGGGTCGTCTTCAGGAATGTTTGCCTCCACTTTTCCCACGAGGTCGGCCCCCACATCGGCGGCCTTGGTGTAGATGCCGCCACCAACACGGGCGAAAAGCGCCTGCGTGGATGCGCCCATACCGAAGGTGAGCATGGTGGTGGTGATGGTGACGAGGGCTGTTCCCTCTCCTGCATACACGGCGTTAAGAACAATAAACCATATAGCGATGTCGAGCAATCCGAGGCCAACGACAACGAGGCCCATCACCGCACCGCTGCGGAAGGCAATCTTCAAGCCTTTATCGAGGCCGGAACGCGCACCGTTGGCAGTGCGTGCCGAAGCGTAAGTGGCTGTTTTCATCCCGAAGAAGCCTGCCAAACCGGAAAAGAGACCGCCAGTGAGGAAGGCAAAAGGCACCCACGGATTCTGCACTTTCAGAACGTAGGCCATGAAGGCGAAGACAATGGCGAGCACAACAAAGACGATGGTCACGACCTTGTATTGCTGCTTCAAGTAAGCCATAGCGCCCTTTCTCACGTGGGCCGCAATCTCCTTCATTCTTTCTGTTCCTTCTTCCTCCCGCATCATTGAGCGGAAGAAGAACCACGCCATTCCCAATGCCACAACGCTGGCTATCGGAATGAGCCAAAATACTAATGGAATGTTGTTCATGTTGATATTTTTTAAGGAGTGAAATCTATTCTGCAAATGTATGAAATAATTCGAGATGCAGGCTGCAAAATATTGTTATATTGTGGTAAGGCAGCGGGGGAAAAGAAGCGTCTGCGGCTGTTTGCTGTGTAGGACTTTACTATAGGTTTTTACAGCGATGGATGTTTTAGCACGATTTAGCAATCGCGGTAAAACAAGAAACAGAATACAGGCATGACTTAATATCTGAGGTTACACGTTTGCAAACAACCAAAGAAGATTTGCTGAAGCAGATACATCGGGCTGAGATAAAACTGAAAGGTATCTCCACCATGATAGCCAACCTGCATACTCGTAAAGAGGAGGTACAAGAACAGATAGACCTCATAGCCCGACAGTTCGGGCAAGACGGCGTTGATAATGCAGACTTGGCAATGCAAATGTCAAAACTACGCAAGGAGATGGAAAGTATAGACGAAAAACTTGCTCTCCGCCAAAAGATGCTTGACGATGCCAACTCTATCATTACGGAAGCCAAACAGAGGCTTGCAGAAATGAAATACGAGCACAGCAGAATGCAAGAAGTTCTTGGTGAAGACAGGGACTTGCACTCAATTCAACTTCAAAGAAATATGCTTGCCACTTTCAACAGTATGCTTGTTTCTTCCTTAGAGCCTCTTACCTCTACGTTCACCGACCGTCAGCAGGAAATTCTAAACGAGTCAGGCTATTCCGACTTGATGCGAAACTGCAACCAAATCATCAACTGCGCCATGCTTCTTTCGCTTGGCTATATCCGTGAAGCTACAACCTATGCAGAATCATGTGGCGGTGGCAGTTCGCCAGACTCTGGTTGGGGACGAGACAAGGATGAAGACGATAATCATTGGTGGCGCAGGTGCATTGCAGTATCAGCTGCGATGATGCGACCAGCGAAGTATAGGGTGCGACGTGGACGGTAAATAATGAGTCCAAATGTTCAATGGTATTTCCCATTCATTGAACATTTGGCTCAAAATACAATTATTTTGATAACACTTTCCAATATCCACTCTTGAAACTGCCGACACGTTCTAAATAGCCAGTCTTTTTGAGAAATGCTATTTCACGCTTGGCGGTGGCATCCGACAATCCAGTTTTCTCACAAAGCCTTTCTCTGCTTAGATTCTTTTCTTCTGAGAGCATCCGCAAAATCATCTTCTGCCTCTCGGTCAAGTTTATTGGGTCATTTATTGGGTCATTTATTGGGTCATTCGATGAACTATATGAGGCATTGTTCTGAATATGCAGAGTCAATTTCACTTGCATAAGTTCAGGCTGTTCTAATAACTCAGGCTTTATCCAATGCTTTTCATTCCAAGCGTTTAGAATGAGTGGAAAACCCGAACCAAGGTTCTCTCCATAACCTATCATGCGGAACATATTCTGCATACGCTGATTACGTGCCTTCGACTCGCCACCTTTATAAATCTGCTCAATAGGCAGTTTCAGAAGTCCTGGATTGGTCAGAACAAAACAATCGTCATACTTTTCAACTTTCAGCACTCCATTCACCATAAAATCGGAATGAATAACCATATTTGTAACGGCTTCACGCACAGCCTTGGCTTGAAGCGTATCGTCTTTGCGCACTACACCGTCCATACTGAAAGGGTGAGGCAAATCACGTGTCAGTTTCGGAATGACCATGCGAATAAAGTTGAACAGATTGTTTTCCCAAGTCCCATCGTATGTCAATCGGTCGCTATAGCGTTGGTCGCCTATCAAATTGGATTTATCAATGTAGTCCATTCGCAGATTGTCGAAACGCTCACGGACTGGCAATCCTTTGCCAAACATTAAAAGTCCAGCCATAGTCAGTCCTTCTTTTCCTGTCCTTCGGTCTCGTGTATAACCTCCAAAGTTCGTTAGAAACTCCTTATGTTCTGCCGAGTTCCATTGATGCTCTGGATGCAAGTTCTGAAACATCTGACGGAAGCGTTCCAATGTTGCGATGTCAATGTCGTCTATTGTGTAGTATTCCAACAACAATCCATCATTGCCAGCTTCATTGGCATCACGGAGCATCATTTTCAACTCTTGCTCCGTACAATGATAGTCGCCTTCATGGTTGCGTTTGAAAGTTCCTCTTGACAGATTGTTGTTGATATAGACAGGACGGACTGTATAATCGGCACGAGGTACGTTGATGGCAATGATTTCCTTACCATCAAAATCTATTGTCTGTATATCGTCATCATGCAAAAGATTTACACTCACTTTCTCTTTGCTGTTGACAATATTCCACAAGTCCTTGCGAATTTTGTCGGCATCCTCAACACCTACTATCTCAAATCGCTTGGCCTTGTCATGCTCATCCATGTGCTCAACCACACCCAACAGAATGATTCCACCGTATGTGTTGGCAAAAGCAGAATAAGTGTCCCAAAGAGAATTTGGCACCCCTTTCGAGGCTTTCTTGCATTCGAGCGTTACACGCTCACCTTGTGATAGAATATTTTTAATTCTTAGTGCAGTTATCATTTGTTATGTCAATTTCATTAATTTGGATATAACCTCT